>OHZZ01000022.1_pt1 | contig 88512 bp, 81 predicted proteins | sample 1580661 | NCBI WGS metagenome assembly OHZZ01 (sample SAMEA3882538, study PRJEB24775) | human gut metagenome | biome: human-associated habitat; feature: intestine environment; material: feces | place: Netherlands | collected 2009/2010
TGTAACAGAGTATTTCTCAAATTCAAGAGTGTAACACATGTCTTGACAACCAAGACCTGTTTCACGATGTCCCGCAAAAAGGACTTGCAACAACGGCAGAAATAGGCTATAATGACTAAGTAACAATTTGTGATTCCTTATGGAGTGGTACTCAAGCTGGCTGAAGAGGACGGTTTGCTAAATCGTTAGGGGTCGCAAGGCTCGCCCGAGTTCGAATCTCGGCCACTCCGCCATTTCAAAATCAACCTTCAAGAGCAATCTTGAAGGTTTTTTTATTTCGCCCATAAAAAATCTGACATTTCAATTATTTCCGTATTTTCAAATTAAATGCACTATGGTATAATGTATACATGCCTGCGCCAACGGAAAGCGGAAATGGAGGGGACCCGTTTCCAGGCGGCGGAGGTAAATTTGACATGCGCCCTTGCCGCACGGCAGGCGGCGGAGGAGGACTGAGTAGGTGTATCGAATTGCTGTCTGTTCGGCCAACGGCGATTTAGCGAAAGAGACCAGGGGGTTCATACGGGAGATGCGGAACTTTTTCGGATCCCGCATTCGGTTTGTCCGGTTCCGATCCGGGCGGAAACTGCTGGAGCACGTGCGGCGCACCGCGCAAACCGCAGAAAAAAGCGGCAGCCGGGACGATGCCCTGGACCTGGCTATCCTGGAACCGTCGGTCTTCCGCATCGCGGAGGGCAGCATGGTGAATAACGAGAAACTGTTGTCCCAGTTGAAGGACTATATAAGGGTGATCATGGTCCACTTCAGCAAGGAAGCGGGATCGGCGGGGCCGAAGCTGCGGCGCCTGCTGGAAGAGCACCCGTATATAACCTTTCAAAACCGCCGGCATGTGCCGCGCACCCTGCCCCGGGCCACGGACCGGGAATTCCTCTACGTGAAGGACAAGGACAGGCAGTACCGCATCCGCCGACGGGACATCCATTTCTGTACGAAGGAGCGGAACTACCTCGTCATCCACAAAGCGAAAGAACGCATTGTGACGCGGGGCAGCCTGGAACAGCTGGAATACGAGCTCAAGTGGCAGCGGTACCGCAAAGGCAGCCGCAGCTACCTGGTCAATCCCGACCATATCGCCCTGCCGGATGACGACGGGACCATGGTGCTCGACAACGGGCTCAGCATTCCCCTCAAAAAGCACGAAGTCCCTGACAACCAGGCCCGCAAACCCTCCGCCGTCGCCGAAGACGGCCCGGCCCGGTACCTGCACTGAACAATACAGTCACGGACACGCCTTTCCGGAGCACTTCCGGCAAGGCGTGTTTTTGTTTTCCTACAAATATGATATAATAAACTAATTAGCAACATCGATAGTTCAACATCTCAAGCGTCACCCTGAACGGGGGAAGGAGTCATCATGTTTTTCGATAAAGCACGCATCTACTGCGAAGCAGGCAAAGGCGGCGACGGCATGTCCAGCTTCCGCCGCGAAAAGTTCGTCGACAAGGGCGGCCCGAACGGCGGCAATGGCGGCCATGGCGGGAGCGTCATCTTACGGGCGGACACCAACCTGAACACGCTGGTGGATTTCCGTTATAAACGCAAATTCGTGGCCCAGAAGGGCCAGCCGGGAGGCACGAACAATATGACCGGCGCCCGTGGCCAGGACGTCATCGTCAAGGTGCCCATGGGCACGGTCGTACGGGACGACGCGACGGGCATCGCCGTGGCGGACCTGACGGAAGCGGGCCAGGAATTCGTGGCAGCCAAAGGCGGTCGCGGCGGCAAGGGCAATGCCTGCTACGCCACGCCGACGAAGCGCACGCCGACCTTCGCCGAAAAAGGCGAGCCGGGCACGCAGGGCTGGTACCGCCTGGAACTGAAACTCATCGCCGATGTCGGCCTGGTAGGCTATCCCAGCGTCGGCAAATCGAGCATCATTTCGCGGGTCAGCGCGGCCAAGCCGGAAATCGCGGCCTACCATTTCACGACCCTGACGCCGGTCCTGGGCGTCGTGCGCCTGACGGACGAGACCAGTTTCGTCCTCGCCGACATCCCGGGCCTCATCGAAGGCGCCTCTGAAGGCGTCGGCCTGGGGCACGATTTTCTGCGCCACATCGAGCGTACCAAGGTGCTGCTCCACGTGGTGGACGTTTCGGGCTGCGAAGGACGCGACCCCCTGGAAGACTTTGACAAGATCAATCACGAACTGGCGGCCTACAGCCCCAAACTGGCCAAGCGCCAGCAGCTCGTCGTAGCCAATAAGATGGACCTGCCCGACGCGGCGGAAAATTTCGAGCGCCTGAAGGAATACGTCGGGAAGAAAGGCTATGAGATCATGAAGGTTTCCGCCGCCACCGGCGAGGGCCTGAAGGAACTCATGTGGAAGGCCTACGAAATGGCCCAGCACTATGTGCCGGAGCCGGAAGAGGAAATCGGCAAGGTGGACGAAGGCGACCCGGATTATTTCGAAATCGTCAAGGGCGCCGAAGACGCCGACTACGAAGTCAAAGGCAAAAACATCGAGCGCCTCGTCGCCATGACGAACTTCGACAACGACGAAGCGCAGTACCGCTTCCAGCTCATCTGGAAACGGCTGAAGATTGAAGAGGCCCTCGTGGAGGCCGGTGTCCAGGAAGGAGACACGGTGCGCATCCGCGATATGGTCTTCGTCTACAAGAAGAGTAAATGGAGCGACCGCCGCTGAGGCGCGTCCCCTGAAAAGGCAGTGAAGAGAGCATGATCATCCGCAATCGGGAAGATATCAAACAGGCGAAACGCATCGTCGTGAAGGTCGGCACCAGCACCATCACCTATGCGAATTACAGCCGCAATTTCACACGCATCGACCATCTGGCGCGGGAGTTGAGCGACCTGCACAACCAGGGACGGGAAATCATCCTCGTCACGAGCGGCGCCATCGCCGTCGGCACGGACCGGCTGCACCTGCCGGCAAAGCCCCGGACCATTCCGGGCAAGCAGGCCGTGGCGGCCGTGGGGCAGGGCATCCTCATGAACACCTATGAGAAGATGTTCGCCGAATACGGCACGACGGTGGCCCAGGTCCTGCTGACCCGCATGGAGATGCGCGACCGCCATCACTACATCAATTCGCGGAACACTTTTATGGAACTGCTCCGCATGGGCGTCATCCCCATTGTGAACGAGAACGACACGGTGGCCCTGGATGACCTGAAGATCGGCGACAACGACAACATGTCCGCCCTGGTCGGCGGACTGGCCGACGCGGACCTCATCATCATCCTGTCCGACATCGACGGCTATTACACGGCGAACCCCGCTACCCATCCCGACGCCAAATTGGTACACGAAGTCACGGAAATCACGCCGGCCATTGAGGCGGCGGCCGGCGACGCCGGTACCACCCGCGGCACGGGCGGCATGATGACGAAGATCCAGGCGGCCAAACAGGCCGTCAGCTCGGGCATCAGCCTCGTCATCGCCTCGGGTACGGAACCGAACGCCATCGCGCGCATCCTCCAGGGCGAGGAACTGGGCACCCTGTTTATTTCCCGGGAAAACCGCCTGCAGGTCCGCAAGCGCTGGCTCGCTTTCGGCGCCGGCTGCGCGGGCAGCCTCATCGTGGACGACGGATGCGTCCGGGCCTTGCAGCGCGAAGGCAGCTGCAGCATCCTGCCGGCAGGCATCCTGCGGGTGGAAGGCACCTTTGAGGCCGGCAACACCGTCAGCGTGCGCAGCCAGGACGGCAAGGAACTGGCCCGCGGCCTGACCCATTATTCGTCGGAGGAACTGGACAAAATCAAGGGCGTCCGTTCGTCCCTGATTGAACAGATCCTGGGCAGCAAGATCTGCGACGAAGTCATCCACCGCGATGACCTGGTCGTACTGTGAACGATATAAAGAACGAAACACATTGGAAAGAAGGATCATTATGAGCATCAAGGAACAGGCTCAGGCAGCGGTGCTGGCCGAACGGCGGCTCGCCACCCTGTCCACGGCGGCTAAAAACGCGGCGCTTCTGGCCATGGCCGACGCGCTGCTGGACCATGCAGAAACGATTCTGGCGGAAAACGCCAAAGACATAGAGGCCGGCAAGGCCAAACACATGAAGGAGTCCATGCTGGACCGCCTGCTCCTGACGCAGGACCGGCTGGCCGGCATGGCCGAAGGACTGCGCCAGGTCGCGGCCCTGCCCGACCCGGTCGGCACCATTTTGGGCGGCAGCACCCTGCCGAACGGCCTGACCGTGACCAAGATCCGCGTCCCCCTGGGCGTCATCGGCATCGTCTACGAAGCCCGGCCCAACGTGACGGCGGACGCCATCGGCCTCTGCCTGAAATCGGGGAATGCCGTTATCCTCAAGGGCGGCAGTGAAGCCATCCGCTCCAACACGGAAATCGCCCGCGTCCTGCGCGAAGCGGCGGAACAGGCCGGCGTTCCCGCGGGCAGCGTGCAGTTCATCACGAGCACGGATCACGCGGCCGTCACGGAACTGGTCCGGCTCAACGGCCTGGTGGACGTCGTGATTCCCCGCGGCAGCGCCCGCCTCATCAACGCCGTCATGGCCAATGCCACGGTACCCGTCATCCAGACCGGCGTCGGCGTATGCCACACCTTTGTGGATGCCAGCGCTGACTTCGACATGGCCGAACGCATCATCGTCAACGCCAAGACCCAGCGGCCTTCCACGTGCAACGCCATGGAGACGCTGCTCATGCACCGCGCCGCGGCGGACACCTTCCTGCCCCGCATCGTCAAGACCCTGCAGGAACACGGCGTCACGGTCATCGGCGACGAAACGGTACAGGCCGTCAACGACAAGGTACAGCCTGCCACGGACGCGGACTGGGCCACGGAATACAACGACCTGCGCCTTTCCGTCAAAGTGGTGGACAGCCTGGACGAGGCGCTGGAACACATCGCCCGGTACAGCACGAAACACAGCGAATGCATCGTGACGGAAGATTACGCCAATGCCCGCCGCTTCCAGCAGGCGGTGGACGCGGCCTGTGTCTACGTGAACGCTTCGACGCGCTTCACGGACGGCTTCCAGTTCGGCTTCGGGGCCGAAATCGGCATCAGCACGCAGAAGCTGCATGCCCGCGGACCTATGGCGCTGCCCGAACTGACGACCTACAAGTACCTCATCAGCGGGGACGGGCAGGTGCGGCCATGATCGACATCGAACTGGAAAAACAGGCCAACACGCGCGATTTGGGCGGCACGGAAACCGAAGACAAGCGTACCGTCAAGCCGCACCGGCTGATCCGCAGCGGCCGCCTCACCCAGGTGACGGTGGAAGACGCGACGGTCCTGTTGGGACCGTGCCGCGTGCGCACCATCGTGGACCTGCGCAGCAGTGTGGAATCGGAACAGAACCCCGACCCCCAGTGGGGCATCGTCGAATACTACCGCCTGCCCATGCTGAACGAAAGCCAGCTCGGCTTTTCCGGCGTGAGCGGCACGGGGAGCGGCAAGCAGGGCATCCTGGACGCCCTCATCGAACAGACGGGGCAGCCCGGCTATTCCGCGGGGAAGTACATGGTCGACGTGTACCGCAAACTCATTACGAGCGAACAGGCCCAGAACACCATCCGGCGCGTCTTCGACATTTTGCTCACGCACACGGTGGGCTCCGTCCTCTACCACTGCAACGGCGGCAAGGACCGCACGGGCATTTTGACGGCCCTCATCCTGACGGCGCTGGGCGTGCCGTGGAACACGGTCGCCCTGGACTACATGATGACGAACCGCCGCGTGAAGGAAAACATGGAACGGCGCCTGCACCGCCTGCCGCCGCAGCACCAGAACACCCGGGCCCACGACGTGGTACGGGCCCTGTACCTGGCCGACGCGTCCTACCTGGAAGCGGCCCGCGAGGAAATGATCCGCCTCGGCGGCAGTCCCCTGGGATACCTGCAGAACGTCATCGGTCTCCGCGATGCCATGCGGGACGAGCTGCGGGACCGTTACCTGAAGCAGGCCTGAAGATTGCATTGCACGCAAAATGCCATAGGACAGCCATAGAAATGTCATAAATCCTTGGTACAATGCGCTATATACGAAAGGTATACCGGTTCTGCCGGTCGTGCCGCGGCCCTTCCGGAGCCTTTCCGGGCAGAAAGGGCTGCGGCATCTTATGTGACCGGAACGGAACGTTGTAAACAGGGGGTAACGGAGACATGAAATTCATCAAAGACCATCTGCTCCTGCTGATCCTGGTACTGGTGGTGGCGGCGGGCTGCTTCGGCGGCTACCGGTACTACAAGGCGAAACAGGCGGCCGGGGCGAAGACGGTTAAGACCGCTGCCGTGCAGTACGGCGAGCTGCGCAAGACCGTTTCGGCCACAGGCAGCCTGAGCGCCATCGACAACGTCGATATCAGCTCCAAAATCACGGGCCGTATCGTGCAGGTCAATGTGGCCGAAAACGACCATGTCACGGCGGGCCAGCTCCTCGTCAAACTGGACGAGACGTCGCTGAAACAGACGGAACTGCAGAAAAAGGCGCAGATGGAGGACTGCCTCCTGACGCTCAACCGTGACCAGGCCCTGCTGGACCGCGGCGCTATCGCGCAGCAGACCTATGACACGGCCCTCATGAACTACAAAGTCGCCAAGGCCGCTTACGACGCGGCCGTGGCCAACACGAACGATACCAACATCTATTCGCCCATCGACGGCTACGTCATCGGCAAACCGACGCCGGTCGGCCAGACCATCAGCTCCGGTATCAGCACGCCGCAGGTCATCATGTCCATCGCCAACCTGGATAAAATGCAGATCGAGGCCATGGTCGACGAATCCGACGTAGGCCAGGTGCGCGTCGGCCAGCAAGTGGAATTCACGGTCGACTCCTTCGCCAACGAAACCTTCACGGGCACGGTACGCCTCATTTCGCGCAGTGCCACGACGACGAACAACGTGGTGTACTACAAGGTCTACATCGACGTGGCCAACTCGCAGGGCAAACTGTTCCCGACCATGACGGCCCGTTCGAACATCATCATCAGCCAGAAGGAAGATGTCCTGAACGTCCCGCTGAACTGCATTTTCTATGACGGCGGCGAACCGTACGTGAAAAAGTACGACGAAGCCACGAAGAAGGAAACCAAGGTCACCGTCCAGCTCGGCCTGTCGGGCGACGAAAACGTCGAAGTAACGGCCGACGGCCTCAAAGAGGGCGATAAGCTGGTCGTGAAACAGCTGACGTCGAAACAGACCAACTCGAGCCGTCCTGCCGGTCCTCCGATGTAAAAAAGGGGGAGAGCACCGTGGCTGACGTAATCGTATTGAAAGACATCGTCAAGACCTTCGTCATGGGCGATACGGTCCTCAACGCCCTGGACCACGTGAACTTCAGCGTGGAAGAGGGGGACTTCGTCGCCATCATGGGCCCTTCGGGCAGCGGCAAATCGACGATGATGAATATTCTGGGCTGCCTGGACCGGCCCACGAGCGGCGAGTATTACCTGGACGGGCGCGAAGTCGCCAGCCTCAGTGACGACGAACTCGCCAAGACACGCAATAAGAAGATTGGTTTCGTGTTCCAGAACTTCAACCTGCTGTCGAAACTGACGGCCCAGGAGAACGTGGCCCTGCCTCTGGTCTATGCGGGCGTGAGCGAAGAGGAACGCATGGAACGGGCCCGCAAGGCCCTGGAAAACGTGGGACTGGGCGAACGCCTGGACCACAAGCCCATGGAAATGTCCGGCGGCCAGCGGCAGCGCGTGGCCATCGCCCGGGCCCTCATCAACGACCCGGCCATCGTTATGGCCGACGAACCGACGGGCAACCTGGATACGAAATCGAGTTATGAAATCATGGATATCTTCAAGTCCCTGAACGCGGAGGGCCGAACGCTGGTCATGGTCACCCACGAACCGGATATCGGCCGCCAGACGAAACGCATCCTCGTCATGCGCGACGGGCACTTGAACAGCGACGAAAGGCTGGTACAGGATTATGTTCAATGAGTCGATCAAGATGGCCATCGACGGCATGATCGGCAACAAGCTGCGCACCCTGCTGACCCTGCTGGGCATCATCATCGGTGTCGGCGCCGTCATCGCCATGGTCAGCCTGGGCTTCGGCGTAAAAGAACAAATCAAGGACAACATCTCCCGCCTCGGCAGCAACCTGCTGATCGTCATGTCCGGCGGACGCACGGCGACGGGCGCCCGCATCCAGTCCGGCTCGGGCGCGCGCCTCACGTACGACGACGCCAAGGCCATCGAGAAGAACGTCACGGGCATCAAGTACGTGGCGCCCATGGTACAGTCCACATACCAGCTGGTCGTGGGCAACCAGAACTGGTATTCCATGGTGCTGGGCACGACGGCCAACATCCTGGCCATCCGCGATTATACCATCGCGGAAGGCCGCAACATCAATGACCGCGACATGAGCAGTTCCGCGCGTAACTGCGTCATCGGCCAGACCATCGTGGAAAACCTGTTCCCCGAAGGCAACCCCATCGGCAAGATGATCCGTATCAACTCGGCTCCGTTCAAGGTGGTCGGCGTGCTGGAGGAAAAGGGCCAGTCCGCCAACGGCCAGGACCAGGACGATATCGTCATTGTGCCCCTGACGACGGCCCAGCGCCGTATCATGGGCATCACCTACATCCGCAGCATCACCATCCAGGCGGAAAACGAGAACACGGTGGACGACGTGCAGGCCCAGGTGGAGAACCTGCTCCGCATCCGCCACCGTATCCGGAACAATGACTACGACGACTTTACGGTGCGCAACCTGTCGGCCCTCATGGACACCATGATGAGCACGGCCAACACGATCACCATGCTGCTCGGCTGCATCGCCGCCATCAGCCTCCTGGTCGGCGGCATCGGCATCATGAACATCATGCTCGTATCCGTGACGGAACGGACGCGGGAAATCGGCATCCGCAAAGCACTGGGAGCCACGTATCACGATATCCTGCTCCAGTTCCTGATTGAATCGGCGGTCATCGGCGTCATCGGCGGCATTTTGGGCGTCGTCCTCGGCGTCGGCGCCAGCTACGTCATCAGTGCCGTGGCCGGTTGGAAGACCGTCGTCTCCATCCCCATCGTCATCATTTCCGTCGTCTTCTCCGTCGGCATCGGCGTGTTCTTCGGCCTCTATCCGGCCCGCAAAGCCGCCCTGCTCGACCCCATCGACGCCCTGCGCTATGAATAAGGTATCTGCATAAGGGAGGCGCATGAAGCAATGCGCGACACGACGCAGCCGCTTTCCGGCGGAAGGGATTCCCGTCCGCCGCGGCACCGCGGCACCGTCCAAAAGATAAAGGATTTCTGTCAGGCCTTCTCGGAATTTCTGGGAAGGCCTAAAACTGTTTTTGATTTAAAGGACCGCGGCCTGTTCCTGCTGGCCCTGCTGGTCCTTTTCCTGGCCATCGAGGGACTGCTCTGGTGGGCCACGCGGTGAAACCGAAAAATCGCCTGGCGATTTCCTCCGTTCCTGTTTGCAAATGAGCCCGCCCGTTGGTATAATATTATATACGCCTAAAATAGCGTGAGCCCGTACGCACGGACGGTGCAGCAAGGCCGTCCGGCGCGGCGCTTCAAGGGGGGAAGGGGCATGGAACGTCTGGCCATCATGGGCGGTACGTATGACCCGATTCACGAAGGCCACCTGCGCATCGCCGACGCGGTGCAGCGGCAGCTGGAATTCGACCGGGTCCTGTTCCTGCCTGCACTGAATCCGCCGCACAAGCAGTACCGGCACCGTTTCGCCTCGCCGGAGGACCGGCTGGCCATGGTCCGCCTGGCCGTGGCACCTTATCCGTACTTTATGGCGAGCAGCCTCGAATACGAGCGGGGCGGCTTGTCCTACACGTACGACCTCGTCCGGCTGCTGCAGGACCGCCGGCCCGATGCCGACCTGGCCCTGATCATCGGCGAAGATTCCCTGGAACAGCTCGGCACGTGGTACCGCGCCGAGGACCTGCTCCGCCTGGTCCGCTTCGTCGTGGCCGCCCGGCCTGGTTACCGGCCCCGGGAAGGGATACATCTCCTGGAGCGGCAATTCGGGAGCTGGGTGCGGGACCGCGTTGTCTATGCCGATGTACCGGAAACGGCGGTCTCGTCGACGGAAATCCGGGACCGTGTGCGCCGGGGCCTGCCCATCCGCGGCATGGTGCCCGCGGCGGTGGAACGCTATATCGCGGAAAAAGGCCTGTACCGCTGGCCCGCTGAGGCGGCGGAAGACGACGGCGCTGAAACAGGTGCCGCAGGCCAAAAGAAAAGAGAGTAACGATTCATGACGATAGATGCAATGCGGGATCTGCTGCAGCAGTCCCTGAAACCGAAACGCTTCCGCCATTCCTGCGCGGTTTTCGACGAAGCGCTGAAACTGGCGGACCGCTTTGACGCCGACCGGGACAAGGTCGCCGTGGCGGCCCTGCTGCACGATTGCGGGCGCGAAGTACCGACGCCGGAAGGCCCGCAAAAGGCCGCGGAACTGGGGCTCAAGCCGGACCGGGTCGTGTGTGCCCAGCCGATCCTGGCGCACCCCATGCTGGGGGCCTGGTACGCGGAGCACAAGTACGGCGTCACGGACCCCGAAGTCCTGGACGCCATCCGCCTGCATACGACGGGCGGACCGGACATGACGCAGACCGCCAAGATCGTCTTTCTGGCCGACATGATCGAGCCGGCCCGGGACTTTCCCGGCGTGGACGAACTGCGCAGCCTGTGCCGCAAGGACCTGGACAAGGCCATGCTGCTCGCGTATAAGAACACGATGGAATACCTGCTTGCGCAGGACCTGCTCATTCATCCTGACGCGGTCGCCGGATACAACCAGCTGGCCGCCCAATTCAAGGCAAAGAAGGAACAAGCCAAATGACGGATAACAAAGAAGATTCCCGCGTGCCGGTACAGCACCGGCGGCCGCAGCGGCGCAAACGCCGCCTGCGCTGGGGACGTGTCTTCGCCCTGCTGATCGTGATGGCCATCCTCATGACCACCATGTTCTGGGGTGCCGTGTGGGCCTACACCCACCTCATCAACGCCCCGCAGGCCAACACGGCGGCCGCGACGGACAAGATCGGCAAGGACGAGGTCCTGAACAAGCGCATCAACGTCCTGCTGCTCGGCATCGACGACGGCGACAGCGAAGCGGCGAAGTCGGAACCGAAACGGACCGACGCCATCGTCGTCCTGAGCTTCGACCCGGACGAGCACAAGATCTCCATGATCTCCATCCCGCGCGACACCATGGTGCGTCTGCCCGGGCACAAGGGATACGACAAGATCAACGCGGCCTACGCCTATGGCGGGGTGGCCATGGCCAAGCAGACCGTGGCGAACCTGCTGCGCATCCCCATCCACTACTACGCCCTCGTCAACTGGCAGGGCTTCATCGAGGTCATGAACATCATCGGCGGCGTGGACCTGTATGTCGACAAGGACATGCATTACGAGGATCCTTACGCCAACCTGGTCATCGACATCAAACACGGGTACCAGCACCTGGACGGCAAGCGGAGCGGCCAGTATGTCCGTTTCCGGTCCGACGAGCTGGGGGACATCGGGCGCGTGCAGCGGCAGCAGAAATTCCTGAAGGCCCTGGGCCTGCAGATGTTCTCCGTGGAAAACATCACGAAGATCCCGTCCATTATTTCCACCATCCAGAAGTACGTGGAAACGGATATGACGACGGTAACGACCCTGAAGGCCGTGCGCAGCTACAACATCCTGTCGGACAACAAGATCCGCTCGGGCATGCTCTACGGCAACTTCTACGATGCCCCCTCCGGCACCAGCTACTGGCTGGCCAAGCGGGCGGACATCGAAAAATCCCTGAAAGAGGTCGATATCCCCTTCATGACTGCCAAGGATGACAGCGGTCTGGAGGAATTCGTCCCCGAAACGACGCCGAAAGCCGTGCCGAACAAGACAACGAAGGCTTCGGCCAACAAGACGCAGACCAAGAGCGGCAGCACGGCGGCCACGCAGAAAAAGCGGACCACGACCCGGCAGGCCGCCCCGAAAAAATCTTCCTCCGGCCAGGGCAGTTCCCGGCAGAACAGCCGCGGCTGACCGCGGACCGGCAGGAACCACACAGTGAGTGAACAAGAATCAGGAGGAATTTTCGCTTTATGGAATGGACCGCGAAGGAACTGGCGCAGAAAATCGCTGCGCTCGCCGATGCGAAAAAAGGCAAAGACATCTTACTGCTGAACATGAACGGACTGTCCTATCTGACGGACTACTACGTCATCGTCAGCGCCAACAACACGACGCTGGTCAAAGCCATTGCCGACGAAATCGAGGATAAGATGGCCGAGGCGGACGTGTTCTGCAAACACAAGGAAGGCTATAGCGAGGGCCGCTGGATCCTGCTGGATTACGGCGATGTCGTCGTCCATATCTTCCTGGAAGAGGAACGGGATTTCTATAATCTGGAACAGCTCTGGGCCGACGCGCCCAGCGAAGCCTTCCAGAGCCCCGCGGAAGAGAGCGCGCACTGAGCGCCCGGAGGAACAGAGTGGAAACGAACAAGGAAACGACGGCACGGCAGTACCGCCCCGGCGACGTGGTGACCCTGAAGGCCGTCCGCGTCAACGAAATGGGAGCCTTCCTGGACGCCGGAACGGGCAATACGTCGGATGACATTTTGCTGCACCGGATGCAGCAGACCACACCGGTCCAGGTGGGGGACGAAGTCAAGGTCTACCTGTATCTGGATCCGCACCGCCGCCTGACGGCCAGCATGAAGCTGCCGAAGATGCACGAAGGCCAGCTCGGCTATGTGAAGGTCCTGAGCGTGACCCGCGACGGCGGCTTCGTCGACATCGGCGCGGAACGGGGTGTCTTTCTGCCCTACACGGAAATGCAGGGCCGGGTGCATCCGGGCCAGTTCGTCTGGGTCCGCCTGTACCGGGACAAGAGCGGCCGCCCGGCCGTGACCATGCGCGTCGACAAGGACATGGCGCGCCTCTGCCGGCCCGTGACGGACCAGAAAGTCGGCGACGCCATCACCGGCACCATCTACAACATCACGCGGGACGGGTTCTTCCTCTTCACGAAGGACCGCCATATTGCCTTCCTGCACCGCAGCGAAGCCGACCCGAAACGGTACCTGAGCTACGGTGAAGAAGTGACAGCCCGCATCACCTACATCCGCACGGACGGTCACGTGGACGTGTCCCTGCGCAAGCAGAAGGAGAACGCCATGCTGGACGACGCGGAAAAGATCCTGGCGGAACTGACGTCCCGCAACGGCCGCATGCCGTATTGCGACGACACGCCCGTGGAAATCATCAAGTCCAAGTTCGGCATTTCCAAAGCCGCCTTCAAGCGCGCCCTGGGCCACCTGATGAAGCAGGGCAAGGTCGTGCAGGAAGATGGCTGGACGATCCTGAAACAGTAAAAACCATATAAAACCCTATAAAAAATCAACCCTCATGCCGGTTCGCTGCGCAACCACAGCGGATCTGGCATGAGGGTTTCGTTTTTTCCGTATCAGCCGATGGTCTCGAGGACGATTTCGGCGTTGATGAGTTCCGTCAGCTTGTGGAAGATTTCCTCATCGTAATGGTAGGCGGCCGTTTCCTGGCGCAGGATTTCGAGAATCTTGCGGCGGTCGCCGTCGTTTTCATTGTACAGGGTGATGTAATGGGCGACGAGCAGGGCCAGGAAGGCCGGCTTTTCGCACTGCTGCGCTTCCAGGCCGGGCAGGAACTTGTCCCGTTCGTCCGGCGGGGCGGCCAGAAAGCGGATGGTCGGCGTGAGCCAGGCGGACATCTTCAAAGGCTCGATGGCCGCCAGCAGCTGTTCCAGACCGTAGTCCGCCTCGTGGAACAGGGGCTTGATGGGCACCAGCATGGAAGCGATGCGCGCCTTTTCCTCTTCTTCCGGCGTCCAGTGGAGGGACTGGAGCAGCTTGTTGCAGTAGACGAGCTTCGTGGCGTTGATGGGCGTCGGGCGGCCCGTCACCATGGTGAAGATATAGTTCAGGGTCTCCGCCACGGCATAACGCGACTCCATGCTCTGGTGGCGCTGCCTGCGCTGCAGGCACTGGGCGATGATGACGTGGATCTCATCGTAGTTGATGGGCTTCGTGAGGAAGACGTCGGCGCCGACGCTGTAGCCGTGGATGCGGCTCTGCACATCGGACAGGGCCGTCATCATGATGACCGCCGTCTCCCGCGTGCAGGGGTCCTTCTTCAATTCGCTGCAGACTTCGTAGCCCGACAGGCCGCGGAGCATGATATCCAGCAGGATGACGTCGGGCTTCTCCTTGCGGGCCAGGTCGAGGCAGGAAAAGCCGTCTTCCGATAACAGGACCGTGTAATCCCAGCTTTCCAGCACATCTTTCAGCATGCTGTTCAACTGGGAATTGTCGTCTACTACCAAAATTTTTGCCAATTGGAATCCTCCTTGGGTCAGGATTGCGGAAGCTCGTCCGGCTGTTTCTCCGGCGCTTCCAGGGGCAGCGAAAACGTAAAGGCGGACCCTTTGCCCGGTTCGCTCTTTACGGTGACGCGCCCGCCGTGCAGTTCCACCATCTTCTTGACGATGGGCAGGCCCAGGCCGGTGCCCGGATACTGCTTCGTCAGGGGGTTGTCGATCTGTTCGAATTCGCGGAAGATGCGCTCCAGGTTTTCCGGCGCGATGCCGATGCCTTCGTCGCGGACCGTGATGTGGGCCATGCCGGCTTCGCGGTTCTCTTTGCAGAAGACCTGCACGCGGCCGCCGGCAGGGGAAAACTTGATGGCGTTCGACAGCAGGTTGTAGAGGATCTGCCGCAGCAGCTGCGGGTCGGCGTAGACCGCGAAATCAGCCGGGTCGAAGAAGCACTCCAGGCTGATGTTGCCGTCCGGCCGGAAGGACCGCATTTCGTACACGCAGCCGCGGACCAGCTCGGCCAGGGGCATGCGCATGGGATGGAACTGCTTGCGCCCCGCGTTGAGGCGGGTCATGTCAAGCAGGTCGTTAATCAGGGTGAGCAGGTGGCTGCCGCACTCCGAAGCATCGTTGATGTAGCGTAACTGTTTTTCCGTCAAGGGACCACCGTAGCCTCCTTTAAGGAAGTCGCAGGCGTTGATGATGACGGAAAGGGGCGTGCGCAGTTCGTGGGACATGTTGGACAGGAACTCGGTCTTCGTCTGGTTCAGGTCCTGCAGTTCGCGGACCGTGCTTTCCAACTCCCGCGTGCGCAGCTTCACCTGCAGCTCCAGGGCGGCGCGGTCGCGCTGGAGGCGAGCCACACCAGGGGGGCGAAGCAGAGGACGCAGACAGCGGCCAGAATCAGGCTCAGGTTGCGGCTGTCGGATACGATGTCGGAGAACCGCGCTTCCGGCAGCCCGAAGCTGATGTAGCCGACGACTTCGCCGTTGCGGTTTTTCAGGGGCTGGTCGGCGAACACATAGGGGACGCCGTCCATGACGAGGCGCCCGCCGTAGCGGCCGTCCTGGCCCCGGTATTCGGCGGACAGGCGCTGGGACGTGGTGCCGATGATCCCGCTCTGGTCTTCGCCGACGGTTGATTTCGTGGAAACGTGGACGCCGTCCACGGTCAGGACGAGGAACCCGTCCGTCGCGCGGGAGGCGATGTAATCGGGAAAGTAATAATCGCTGTTGCTGATGCCCACGAGCACGAGGCTGCCGAGGCAGTCGTGGCTGCCCGCGTTGCGCAGGATCGGGACGGCCGTGACTTCGCACAGGGCCTGGGGCAGGGGACCCGTACGGCCGCGCATGCTCTGTTCCAGCCGGGCGGCGAATTTACGGTAGTCCTCGCTGCCCTCGCCGAACAGGTCGGTCAGGGGCATCGTTTCATTGGAAGACAAGGCTTTCTTTCCGTCCTGGGCCATGCGGCTGATGGCGGCCAGGTCCCCGTCTTCCTTATAGCGCAGGTTCGTGCTGGACTGGGCCACGATGTGGTTGTCCCGGTCCAGGATGACGGCGTAGTCCACCTTGTCGAATTGGTTCTGGAGCAAGGCGATCTTCTGTTTCAGGCTCCGCGTGTTGCCGGATGCCAGGGCCTGCTGCGTGTCCGTTTCGCCGACGAGGACGCCGGCGGCTTTGCGGATATCCAGCTGACGCTGCTGCATTTCGCTGAGGGCGATGGCCAGCGTGGACTGCAGGTACTGGTCCTGGTTTTCCTGGAACTTGAGCGTCAGGTAGCGGTTGGAGAAAGCCGTGATCAACAGCGACGGAATCAGCATGAAGAGGACGATGGTGAGCAGCAGGTGCGACGTGAGGGCCGCGCTGCCCTCGTCCAGGAGGGCGGACACCAGCCGGCGCAGTTTATGCGGCTGGTCGATGCGTTTGAGTCGGTCGTCGTGCAGGTCCATGCCGGTCACCCTTTGGTATCTTCTGCCGCCGCGTCGTCCAGGCCCTTCTCATAGAAATGCATGGCGATCTGCGTGCGGTCGTGCAGGTTCAGTTTGGCGAGGATGTTGCTGATGTGCGTCTTCACGGTCGTTTCGGAAATGGCCAGGGCCGTGCCGATCTGCTTGTTGCTCATGCCTTTGCAGACGAGGCGCACGATGTCCATTTCGCGGCGGCTGATGCGGTTGTCCCGGCGCGGCTGCGACGTGTCCTGGGAGTCTTCGCCGGACGGGGCGAAGCGGTCGAGGCCGTGCAGGGCCGACAGGTTGAAGTTCAAAAGCCGCAGGGCGCTGTCGAGGAAGCGCAGCAGGTTCTGCGCCTCTTCGCGGGTGCAGACGGTCACGTGGAACTTTTCCCGCAGGGCCGGGGGAATCAGGCTTTCCGGATAGCACACGCCGCTGACGACGGCGTAAGCCACGGGTTTGTTCTGGAACAGGATGGGAATGTACATGCGCGCAATGCCGAAGGGGCAGACGTGGATGAAGGTTTCCCCTTCCCGCACGCGAGCCAGGTCCTCCCGGAAGTTCGCGTCACACTGCTCCCGGTGTTCCTGGCGGATGGCAAAGCAGAACATGGGCCGCTGGGCCCACACGGTCAGGGGCTGTCCGTTCAGGTCGTGGATGTTGACGGCGACGTTGAACGCCCTGGCGAAATTATCCTGGAACGTCTGGAGCCTGCTCTTGCCGATCAGTTCCAGCCAGGCAGCGGCAGCACCGCTCTTACCGGCCATATGTAAAACCTGCCTTTCTATCGTAAAGAATGGATTTTCCGTATTGTCCTTATATTTTACCATATTTTGACGAACTTGCACTGACAAGCATTGTAACTTAACCCCGTTTATAATAAAATAATAAGTATACAGTATGCAGAATGACTGTGGGACAGAAAGGGGTCATTTCCATGGACAGGACGTTATACATCTATTCCCAGCTGGCGGCGGGCAAACCGGTCAGCAAACGGGAACTGGCGGACCGCTTCGGCGTTTCGGAACGGACGATACAGCGCGATTTCCGGGATATCCGCGACCTGCTGGCCGAAGAGCGGCCCGAGTGGGGCCTGGACCGCACGCTGGTCTTAAACAAGGACGACGGCACCATCACCATCCAGCCGCCCATCGTGTCTTCGTTCACGAGCAGCGAGGCCTACACGATTGCGAAAATCCTGTTCGAAAGCCGTTCCCTGACGAAGAAGGAACTGGATACGCTGCTCAGGAAGCTGGAAGACTGCTGCTTCCCCCTGAGCGACCGGAAACGCATGCGCGACCTGATCCTGAACGAACAGGCCCTGTACGTGGAACCGCGGCACCATCAGGAACTGATCCACCGCCTCTGGGAAATGGGGCGCATGGTGGCCCAGCAGCAGGTCCTCGAGATGGAGTACCGGCGGCACAGCGACGGCCGGACCGTACGGCGGCTCGTGAAACCCGTCGGCATCCTTTCCGACAGCTACTACTTCTACATCCTCGCCTATTTCGACGAACAGGACGAGGTGGCGACGCGCAAGCAGGTCAGGCAGAAGTTCCCCATCGGCTACCGCCTGGACCGCATCGTCGCGTTCCGCCCGGTGGGACGCCATTTCGAGGCGCCCTACGCCAAGCGCTTCAAGGAAGGCGAGTTCCGCAAACGCGTCCAGTTCATGTTCACGGGCGATTTGACGGAGGTTTCGTTCTGGTGTGCCTCGTCGGCCCTGGAGGCCGTGCTCGACCGCCTGCCGACGGCCCGCGTCGTCAAGCAGGACAAGGACGGCGAAGGCGCCTGGGTGAGCGCCGAAGTGTACGGCGAACAGGGCGTCTCCATGTGGCTCAAAAGCCAGGGCAGCCTGGTCAAAAAGATCAAGTTCAAAAAGAAATGACGCGGCAACCGCGGTGGAATCATAAAGAGGTGTTACCATGATCTACAATTACTACCCGGGCTGTACCCTGTCCACCAATGCCCGGGCCCTGGACCGGACGGCGCGGCGGTGCGCCGAAAGGCTGGGCTTCCCCCTGGTGGAACTGCCGGAGTGGCAGTGCTGCGGCGCCGTCTATCCCCAGGCGCCCGACGCGGTCGGCGAACGCCTGGGGGCCGTGCGTGCCCTGACGGCGGCCCGCGACAACGGCGGCACACTGGTCGCCCTGTGCAGTGCCTGCTACCATGTTTTGAAGCGGGTGAACGACGATATGGCTGCCGTTTACCCAATCCGGGACAAAATCAACAACTATCTGGCCCTGGAAAAGCCCTATCACGGGGAAACCAAGGTACTCCACTTTCTGGAAGTACTGCGGGACCACGTGGGCTGGAACCGCCTGGCGTCCCTCGTGACCCATCCCCTGGCAGGACGGCGCATCGGCGCCTACTACGGCTGCATGCTCCTGCGCCCGGGCAAGGTGATGGCCCTGGACGACCCCGAGTCCCCGGCGATTCTCGAAGACTTCCTCCGCGCCCTGGGAGCCACGCCCGTCGTGTACGACATGCGCAATGAGTGCTGTGGCAGCTATCTGGCCGTGACCAACCGGGACTACTGCAGGGAAATGGTGGGGCGTATCCTGGCCAGCGCCAGGGACGGCGGGGCGGAAGAACTGCTGACGGCCTGCCCGTTGTGCGCCTATAACCTGGTCCACAACGCGGCGGCGGAACAGCAGGTCCCCGTCACATACTTTACGGAACTGCTGGCCCGGGCCCTGGGCCTTGCGACAGGAGGTGACGTGCAATGACCGGAACGGGACCGAAAACGGATCTTTGCAACACCGGCCGCCTGACTCCCGAAAAGGAAGCGGACCTGACGGCCCAGCTCCTCGAACTGGCGGACACGGACGTGAAACGCTGCATCCAGTGCGGCCGCTGCACGGCCAACTGCCCCATGGCGCAACATATGGACCTGGTACCGAGCCGCATGATGTGGGAACTGAAGAACGGCCGCGCGTCCGTTGTGCTGGCCGCTGCCTCCCCGTGGGACTGCCTCTCGTGCTTTGCCTGCGAGACACGCTGCCCGCGGGGCCTCAATCCGGCCGGCGTCATGGAGGCGGCCCGGCTCCTTTCCATCCGGCCGGCCGGCGCGCCGGTCCTGACGGCGGAAGAAGTAGCGGAACTGGACCCCGGTATGCCGCAGCAGGCCATTGTGGCCGCTTACCGCAAGTTCAGCAAATGACAGGAGGGAACGAATGTGCAAAAGATAGGCGTATTTGTATGCTGGTGCGGCAGTAACATTGCCGCCACCGTCGACGTCGCCCGTGTCGTTGCCGCCGCGCAAGGAATTCCCGGTGTGGCCTTTGCCGCCGATTATAGATACATGTGTTCCGAACAGGGCCAGCAGCTGATTGCCGACGCTGTGCGGCAATACGGGCTCAACCGTATCGTCGTATGCTCCTGCTCGCCCCGTATGCATGAAAAGACCTTCCGTACCTGCGCAGAACGGTGCGGCGTCAATCCCTACCAGGTGGAAATCGCGAACATCCGCGAGCAATGTGCCTGGATCCTGAAAGACCGGGAACAGGCGACACAGAAGGCCGTCGCCCTCCTGAAGGCGGCCGTGGCCAAAGTGCAGCTGGACACACCGCTCCAGCCGGGCGAGAGCGCCGTCGTGAAACGGGCCCTCGTCCTCGGCGGCGGCATCGCGGGCATTGAGACGGCCCTCGACATCGCCGACGCGGGGTATCCCGTGGACATCGTCGAAAAGGAACCGTCCATCGGCGGCAAAATGGCCCAGCTGGACAAGACCTTCCCGACCCTGGACTGCTCAGCCTGCATCCTGACCCCGAAGATGGTGGACGCGGCCCAGCATCCCAACATCCGCATCTTCACCTACAGCGAAGTGGAAGCGGTCCGCGGCTTCGTCGGCCAGTTCGAGGCCGACATCCGCAAAAAGGCACGCAGCGTCAAGGCCGACATCTGCAGCGGCTGCGGCATCTGCACCACCAAGTGTCCGTCCCGCCAGGCCGGCAGCGAGTTCGATGCCGGCCTGCGCAAGCGCGGGGCCATCTACATCCCCTTTGCCCAGGCCATCCCCAAGGTGCCCGTCATCGACCGGGCGCACTGCCTCAGGTTCCAGACGGGCAAGTGCGGCGTGTGCTCCCTTGTGTGCCCGAACAAGGCCATCGACTACACCCAGCAGGATGAAATCGTGACGGAACAGTACGGCGCCATCGTGCTGGCGACGGGCTTCGACCTGCTTGATCTGCAGCATTTCGGCGACCTGGGCTGGGGCCGCAGCAAGGACATCATCACGTCGCTCCAGCTGGAACGGCTGACCAACGCCGGCGGCCCGACGGAAGGCCACCTGGTGTGTCCCTCGACGGGCCGGCAGCCGAAGCAGGTCGTCATCGTGAGCTGCGTCGGTTCGCGCGATACCTCGGGCCGGGGGAAGACGTACTGCTCCAAGATCTGCTGCATGTACAACGCCAAGCATGCCATGTATATCCGGGAAAAATATCCCGATACGGACGTGACCGTGTTCTACATTGACGTGCGCACGCCCGGCAAAGGATTCGATGAATTCCAGCGCCGCGCCGTCGAGGAATACGGCGTCCACTATATCCGCGGCCTCGTCGGCAAAGTCGATGTGCACAGGGACGGGACGCTGCATTTGACGGCGTCCGACCTGAACAGCGGCCGCCAGCTTGAAATGGAGCCGGACCTGATCGTCCTGGCGGCGGCCGTGACGGCCTCGCCGGACGCCCGCAAGGTGGCGGGCCTGGTGACGGCCAGCATCGACAATGACGGGTTCTACGTGGAAGCCCACCCGAAACTGCGGCCGGTGGAGAGCCCCACGGCGGGCGTCTTCCTGTCCGGCATGTGCCAGGGGCCGAAGGATATTCCCGAGACGGTCTCCCAGGCAGGGGCGGCGGCCGTCAAGGCCATCGGCCTGCTCTCGAAGGACAAGCTGCTGACGAATCCCTGCACGGCCTGGTGCAACGAAACGGTGTGCAGCGGCTGCCGGTCCTGCGTCCAGGTCTGCCCCTACGGCGCCATTGAGGCCGTGGAGAAGACCGTCGTCACCCTGGAGGGTAAAAAGGAACAGCGTTCTGTGGCAGTGGTCAACGAGGCCCTCTGCCAGGGCTGCGGCGCCTGCACCGTCGCCTGCCCGTCGGGCGCGATGGACTTGAAAGGGTTCTCGAATCAGGAAATCATGGCGGAGGTGGATGCCCTATGCTGGTAAACGAAGCAACGAAGAACGCCGCGCCGGACACGGCCCCCTTCGAACCGAAGATCGTGGCCTTCTGCTGCAACTGGTGCAGCTACGCCGGCGCCGACGGCGCCGGAACGGCGCGCAAACACTATCCGGCCAACGTGAAGATCATCAAGGTGCCCTGTTCCGGACGGGTGAACCCCCTGTTCGTGCTGCGGGCCTTCCAGAAAGGCGCCGACGGCGTCATCCTCTGCGGCTGCCATCCCGGCGACTGCCATTACATGACGGGCAACTATTATACCCGCCGCCGCCTGACGCTCCTTATGGGCATGCTCGACTACCTGGGCGTGGCCAGGGACCGCCTGCGCGTGGCCTGGGTCTCCGCCTCGGAAGGCGCGCGGTTCGCGGAAGTCATGAACGGGTTTACGGCGCATATTGCGTCCTTGGGTGAGAATGTGAAACTGAGGGATATGCGATGCAGAAAATAGAGGAATTGATGCGGGAGAAGGCCGCCGCCCTGCTGCAGGACGGTACGGCGGACTGCGTCCTGGCCTGGCGGCGGGGGGAATTCCCCTACGACCACGCCACGGCCGTCTTCCACACGGGAGAGGAACTGGAGGAACTGACGTACGACTGCTTCTGCCCGGCCAACCTGGCCAAATACCTGATCCAGACCTCCCGGGCAGGGCAAAAGGCCGCCGTGTTCCTGAAACCCTGTGACACCTACGGCGTCAACCAGCTGCTCAAGGACCACCGCATCCGGCGGGACCTGGTCCATGCCGTCGGGACGCCCTGCGGCGGCATGCTGGATATCCGGAAGATCCGCGCGGCGGGCTGCCGCGGCATCGTGGCCATCGAGGACCGGGGCGGCGACGTGGCCGTGACCTGCGCCGGCGGCCCCGTGACCCTGCCCAGGGCCGCCGTGCTGCTGCGCAAGTGCCTGGCCTGCAAGGGCAATGATTACAAGATCGCCGATGAGGAAATCGGTGCGAAACAGGCGGTGCCGCAGGCACCGGCAGACCGTTTTGCCGAGGTGGAGGCCATCGAGGCCATGACGCCGGAAGGGCGGTTCGCCTTCTGGCAGCAGGAACTGTCGCGGTGCATCCGCTGCAACGCCTGCCGCGACGTGTGCCCGGCCTGCAGCTGCGAACAGTGCATTTTCGACCATCCCGGCAGCGGCGCCGACGGCAAGGCCTATGCCGACGCCTCGCAGGAAGCCCTGTTCCATGTCATCCGCGCCTTCCACGTGGCGGGCCGGTGCACGGGCTGCGGCGAATGCGGGCGCGTGTGCCCCGAAGGGATCCGCCTGGATCTGCTGAACGGCAAATTCGCCAAAGACATCAACACCTGTTTCGGGCCGTACCAGCCCGGGGAAGACGCCGAAACGCCGGCGCCGCAGTTCACCTTCCGCCCCGGCGATCCCGACCCGGACACGGCGGTGCGGAATGAGGACAGGAGGGACGGTCATGCGTAAGCTGAACTTGGCGGACCTGGACAAACTGCTGGGCGCCCTCGCCCGCGAGGGCAGGGTGTACGCCCCCTTCCGCCGGAACGGGCGGACGGATTTCGCCTGGTATGGTGCCGCCGGCGAGCCGGATCTGGAGAACTATACCGTAAAAGCCCCGAAAGATGTCTTGTTCCCCCAGGTGGAACCTTTGTTGGAGTTCCGCCAGGAAGGACGCAGGCTCGCTTTGCAGGCGGCCCCCCTGCCGCAGGGGAAAGTCATCGCCTTCGGCGTGCGGGCCTGCGATATACGCGGCTTCGCCGTCCTCGACAAGGTGTTCCTGCAGGACCCGCAGGACGAATACTACAAGGCCCGCCGGGACAGCCTGACCGTCATCGGCCTGGGCTGCAGCGAACCGGAAGAGACCTGCTTCTGCCGCACCTTCGGCCTCGACCCGGCCCGGCCCGGCGCCGATGTGGATACGTGGGCGGCGGACGGCTGCCTCTACTGGGACGCCCGCACGGAAAAGGGCAAGGCCCTGACGGACGCCCTCGGCGGCAGCGTGCCCTTCGCAGACGCAGGGGAGGAGCCTGCCGCCGTGGCCCGGCAGGCAGCGGCGCTGCGGGACCGGTGGGACAAACTGCCGCTCCACGGCCTGCATTTCGACGAACGCCTGGCGGCGCAGGAGCTGCCGGCGTTCCACAGCCCGGTGTGGGAAAAGCTGGCGCCGACGTGCCTCGGCTGCTGCACCTGCACCTACGTGTGCCCCACGTGCCACTGCTTCGACGTGCGCGATGAAAAGACGGGTCCCTTCGACACGGAGCGGTACCGCTGCTGGGACAGCTGCATGGACCGCGACTTTACGCAGATGCCCCACGGCAATCCGCGCAAAGGCCGGCTCGAACGGTTCCGCCAGCGTTATATGCACAAACTCGTCTATTTCCCCGAAGACCACGAAGGCACCTTCGCCTGCGTCGGCTGCGGGCGCTGCCTGAAGGCCTGCCCCGTGAACCTGAATGTCGTGAAGGTGGAACGGGCCCTGGCGGCGGAACTGGCGGACACGGCAAAGGAGGGGTCGGAATGAGCAACAAGGACCGTATGATTCCCGTCGTGGGCGTGATTACGAAGGTGACCCGCGAAACGGCCGATGTCACCACCTACCAGGTGGAAAAACCCGGCGGCGGCAAACTGTTCGAGCACCTGCCCGGGCAATGCGCCTTCCTCTCCGTACCGGGCCTCGGCGAAGCGATTTTTTCGATTACGTCGTCGCCGACCAACAAAGCCTTTCTGGAGTTCAGCATCAAGCGGACGGGCCGCCTCACAGACTTTCTGGACGGGAACATGGAGGAAGGGCAGGAAATCGCCGTGCGCGGGCCCTTCGGCAACCATTTTCCCGTGGAGGGACGCCTGCAGGGCAAGGATATGCTCTTCATCGGCGGCGGCATCGGCATGGCGCCCCTGCGCAGCGTCATCAACTACATGCTGGACAACCGCGGGGACTACGGCGCCATCGACGTCGTCTACGGCGCGCGCAGCAAAGAGGATTTTGTGAAATACGGCGAACTGACAGAGGACTGGCCGCGCCATAAGGATGTACGGGTACATCTTACCATTGACCGTCCGGAAGAAGGCTGGACGGGGCATGTGGGCTTTGTGCCGGCGTTCCTCAAGGACCTGGCCTTTACGCCGGACAAGACGGTCTGCCTGTGCGGGCCGCCCGTCATGATCAAACTGTGCCTGGCGGCGCTTACGGAAATGGGCTTCCGCAAGGACCAGGTCTTTACGACGCTGGAGCTGCGCATGAAATGCGGCATCGGCAAATGCGGCCGCTGCAACATCGGCAAAAAGTACGTCTGCAAGGACGGTCCCGTCTTTACGTGCGACGAGCTGGACGATATGCCGGACGAATACTGATCCGGAGCAAGAGGAGGATTTCCCATGGAAGAAATGGTACATGTCACCCTGCTGGGTAAACGATATACCGTGCCGGCATCCCTCACCATCATGGATGCCATGGAGTACGCCGGCTTCAAGCTGATCCGCGGCTGCGGCTGCCGGAGCGGTTTCTGCGGCGCCTGCGCCGTGGTGTACCGCATGCTGGGGAAAACGGAAATCAAGGTGGCCCTGGCCTGCCAGACCAAAGTGGAAGAAGGCATGTGCGTCGGCCGTCTCGAATCGTATCCGGTGAACAAGCGCCGCTACAACGTGGACGAGCTGTCCCGGGACGAGAACATCGTCGGCCACCTGTATCCCGAAATCTACAGCTGCATCGGCTGCAACACCTGTACCAAGGGATGCCCCCAGGGACTGAACGTGATGCAGTACATTGCCGCCGCCCAGCGCGGGGACTACAAAAAGTGCGCCGAACTGTCCTTTGACTGCGTGGGCTGCAACATCTGCGCTTCCCGCTGCCCGGCCCAGATCACGCACAGCGCCGTCGGCCTCCTGGCGCGGCGCCTGACGGCGAAATACATCGAGCCGCCCTGCGCGCATCTGGAAGAGCGCGTGGCCGAAATCAAAAGCGGCAGATTCGACGCGGACCTGGCGAAGCTGAAGGCCCTGCCCGCCGAAGCGCTGCAGAAGATGTACAATGCCCGCGTCATCGAGAAATAAGGGGGTAAGAAGATGAGCACATTTACGCAGGAAATGCTGGATTCCATGAAACTGGTGGAAGCGACCCGCGCGGAACGGCTGCACAAGGAACTGCCCCGTTTCTCGGCGGAAGAGAAGGACCAGCTGCTGAAAGAATTCCACCCCGATTACAGCGCCAAGGGCTTCACGGTCCTGTCGACGGGTCCCAGCAAGGGCTCCAAGGTGCCGAACGAACTGGCGGTCCTCCTGGAGGGCAAAAGCCGCCTGGAAGGCGTCAAGGTGGACCTGGGGCGCATCGACTATGAGACGGACGTCCTCGTCATCGGCGGAGGCGGCGCCGGCGCGGCAGCGGCCATTGAGGCCCATAACGGCGGGGCCGGGGTCCTGGTCGTGACGAAACTGCGCATGGGCGAAGCCAACACCATGATGGCCGAAGGCGGCATCCAGGCCGCGGACAAGGCCAACGATTCGCCGGTGACCCATTATCTGGACGCCATGGGCGGCGGTCATTACAAGAATATTCCCGACCTGCTGGAAGAGCTGGTTGAAAACGGGCCCCTGGCCATCGAATGGCTGAGCCGCCTGGGCGTGCTGTTCGACAAGGAAGCGGACGGCACCATGGTCACGACCCACGGCGGCGGCACGTCGCGCAAGCGCATGCATGCCTGCAAGGATGTGACGGGGGCGGAAATCATGCGCGTGCTGCGCGACGAGGTGCAGAACCTGGGAATCCCCGTGCTGGACTATGCGCCGGCCATCGAGCTCATCAAGGATACTGAAGGCAAAGCGGCCGGCGCCGTGCTGCTGGACCTGGACAGCAACGAACTGCTCGTGGTCCGGGCCAGGACGGTCATCCTCGCCACGGGCGGCGCAGGACGCCTGCATTACCAGGGATTCCCCACGTCGAACCATTACGGCGCCACGGCGGACGGACTCGTGCTGGCCTACCGCGCCGGTGCCCGCCTGATTTATGCGGATGCCATCCAGTACCATCCTACGGGCGTCGCTTTCCCGGCCCAGATTTACGGCGCCCTGGTGACGGAAAAAGTGCGCTCCGTCGGCGCCCAGCTCGTCAACAGCAAGGGCGTGGCCTTCATGAACCCCCTGGAAACGCGCGATGTAGCGGCGGCCTCCATCATCCGCGAATGCACGGCCCGCGGCAACGGCGTCAAAGCCCTGGACGGCGTCGCCCTGTGGCTCGACACGCCCATGATCGACATGCTGCACGGCGCAGGGACCATTGAAAAACGCATTCCCGGCATGCTGCGCATGTACCAGAAATTCGGCATCGACCTCCGCAAGGAGCCGATCCTCGTCTATCCGACGCTGCACTACCAGAACGGCGGCATCCTGATCAACAAGGACGCCGAGACGGAAATCCCGGACCTCTTCGTGGCCGGCGAAGCCGTAGGCGGCATCCACGGCACGAACCGCCTCATGGGCAACAGCCTGCTCGACATCATCGTCTTCGGCCGCATCGCCGGCGAAAAGGCGGCGGCCCGGGCGAAGACCGTGACCCATGGCGCCCTCAGCCTGGACCACGTGGCCGCTTTCGCTGCAGAACGCGAGGCGGCCGGCATCCATACGGAGACGCTGTCGCCGAAGCTGCTGCCGACTTACACCCATGGACGTAAAACCAGGTAACAAACAGGGCCGTACACTCCCAACGTAAAAATAACCCCTGTGACAAGGTTTTTCCTGCGGCGCCGCGCTTGCGCGCGCCTATTGCAGGAAAAACCGTCACAGGGGTTTTCGCTTGCCAGTGTATCCCGGATGCCTTACCAGCCGGCATGCCAGGCCCGGGGGCTGCGGTTGGGTTTCGCCATCTTATGGTAACGGCGGTTTTCTTGCTTGTTATCCTTCTTGTACTTCTTTGCTTCCTTTTTTGGCGGTTTCCGGTATTCGTTATCCGACTTTTTGGGCGGCTTGCGGTATTTCCGGCTGTCCCGGTTCTCTTTCGGCGGTTTCCGGAATTCGCCGTCCTTTTTCGGCGGTTTCCGGAACTTGTCCTTGTCCCTGCTGTCCAGTGTTACGGCCTGGCCCGCCGGCAGGAGGGAGGTACGGTCCGGCGCGACGGCGGCGGACATTTTGGGAGCGGAAAAAGCGGCGGATTCTGCCGCTTCTGCCTGGCCGGGCAGGCCGGCATGGACGGAAATGAGGGCGGCTGCAACGGCAGCCAGGAATAAGCCAGTGTTCTTCTTCATATAAAACAACTCCTTTACTTACTTCGTGGACCGGCCTCCGGCCTTCCTGTGCCGAATCGTGTTCCACAGCAGGATTACGGGAAATTCCCGCATTCCGTTTTACTGGCTTCAGTATAGAGTTTTGTTGTTGCAAAACTGTGGTCAAATTGGTTCGGTTTTTTGTCAAAACCGTCTGCAGAGCCGCCGTACGGCAGATAAATTGAAAACATCCTGTGAACTGCGGTGCTGACGGTTCCTTTTACAAACGCGGTCCGGGAATGAGAAAAAGCCGTACTGCCGGAAGTTCTTCCCCGTAGTACGGCTTCTTTTCTGCTCCTGCGGCCGTTCACTTTGCCGCTTCTTTGCCTGCCTTTTCTGCTTTTACACGTTCCTCGCGGGCAGCCTTTTTATCTTTTTCCCCCTTTTTCTCTCGGGCTTCTTTTTTAACGGAATCCTTGTCTTCCCCGCCACGGCCTTTGTCCTGCAGCAGGATGGTCAGGCGGGCCTGCGCGGCGGCGGGATCGGATACCCCGTCCCAGGTCATGACCGGCTGCCTGCCGACCATCAGGACATTGCCGCTGGTGGATACGGCGCCCGGTTCCTTGTCCGGGTTGTGGAACACGGCGGCCAGGTTGCCGGCAATCAGGTAGGCCCGTTCCTTGCCGCTCATGGAATCCGTGTCCTCCGGCGTCAGGAAGGGTTTGCCGTGAATCAGCACTTCGCCCGTGCCGGCATCGACTTTGACCTTGTTGTTGCTCCATTTCGTGATACACTTGCTGTACGTGTCGCGGCGCGAGATGCTGCGCGGATGGTCGTTGAACAGTTCGCCGAATCCGCCGCCGCCGTTGCCGTTGCGTTCCACGATGCGCTGCCACAGGGCCGCGCCGCCGCCGATGTTGTAGCCGGCGCCGACGGCATAGTCGAAGCCGAGCTTGTCGGCCTGCGATTCCATGGGCTTCGTCACCAGTTTGGCCGTACCGACGGCATTCAGCAGGGTGGCGCCGATGTAGGATGCCGCGTTCGGGTTCTGGCTGGCATACAGGGCCGCAATCAGGGAAACGGGCAGGCCGCGGGTCACGCCCCTGGCCGGATGGTGCTTTTCGCCGTGGGCCAGTTCGTGGCCGAGGACGAAGGCCATTTCGTCTTCATTGTAGTTCAGCTTCTGGAACGCGCCGATGTTGACGCTCACGTTGTGGCCCAGCGTGCAGAAGGCGTTGAAGGACCGCTCGTTGTTGACGAAGTATTCATAAGGCTGCGTGCCGATGGTGGATTTGGGTTCCTGCGCCGCGATGGACGCGCTCAGGCGGCCCATAAGGCGGTCCAGCATGGCGTTGGCCGCCGGATCCCCGTTGACGCCGTATTTATCCTTGATCTGGTCCATGTACTCGTGCCGGCCTTCATTGTCCAGGTAATGCACCTGGCGGCTCAGGTAGGCATACTGGGCCCCCACTTCGAAGATGGCGACGGCGGCGGACCCCCAGTCCGTGGCATAAGCCGGCCGCGCAATGACCGCCGTGCCCGTCGTCACAGCCAGTGCCGCCGTCAGTACCGACACTTTGGACAACAGGCTTCTTTTCCACATAGTTCCCATCATTTTCCCATCCCTTTTCTCCTGATGCGATGTACCGCGCCGCAGCGCCGTTCATGGCGATGGTACGGTGCAGGCGGTTTATTTTGTTACCTATTATATCACGGGAACAGGGAAGAGTTGTCACCGAATTATGGCAAAACGGGAAAAAGTGCATGGAAATACATAAGAAATTTTCATTTTTTAATAAGATTTATCGATACGAAGGGGTTTCAACACATGGTAAAGTAAATTTTGTTACATTTCAACAGGATGGTAGTAACAAAAAAGCATAATAATTATATTTTACTGCATATATCTTGCTATATGTCCGGATTATGATATAATGAACACCATAAAAGTTCAGATTGTGTACAGTCTGTGAACTTTTAGTCTTTTAGTCCCGTATTATGAAATCGTTGCAACAGAAAAAAGGGACCGGTACCAATCCGGGCAGAGGAAACTAGGCAACTCGCGCCAAACGGGTGGGTTCGGAAACGGATTCCCCAGCAATGATTTTGTAATAAAAAATTTGAGAGGGGAGAAATCCACCATGAAGAAATCTTTAGTACTGGCCATGGCTTTGGCCCTGGGCGTAACGGCTTCTGCTTACGCCGCCAACCCGTTCTCCGATGTACCTGCCGGCCACTGGGCGTATGACAGCATCGCAAAACTGGCTGCTGCCGGCGTTATCGACGGCTACGGCGACACGACCTTCAAAGGCGACCGCCTGATGACCCGCTACGAAATGGCGCAGATTGTCGCCAAGGCGATGGCAAAGGGTGCCAACGTGGACAAGCTGGCCGCTGAATTTGCGGACGAGCTGGATGCCTTGGGCGTCCGTGTGGCGGCGCTGGAAAAGAAATCCGACAATGTGAAGATCACCGGCCAGATCCGTTACAGCTATGAACACCAGAAATTCGACAAGGACGGGGCGGATCTGTCCAAGTATTCCAAAGCCCGCCTGCGTACCCGTCTGATCTTCACGGGTAAAGTGAATGACAACTGGGATTATGTGGCCCGTGTGGAAAACAACCAGTACTTCCATAAAGACGGTAATCATATCAACAATGATAACAAAGAATATGCCAACGATTACACTGGCGAAGACGAAGACGTCAAGATGAATCACGCTTACTTAACTGGTCGCCTGGGTGGTGTCGATATCAGTGCCGGCCGCCAGGACCTGTGGCTGGCCGATGGCATGGTGTACGATGACCTGCTGGATGGCGTTCAGGCCACTTTTGGCGACAAGTTCCAGGTCAGCGGCTTCTACGGCAAAGTGACCGAGGCCTTTGACAACACGGACGATGATCCGAGCGACAAGGCTTGGGGCATCAATGTCAACACGGCCCTGGGCCATGCGACAGATATCTTTGCCGGCTACACGGAAGTCTCCTTCAAGCATGAAAACAGCAGCCGGTATGTCAGCAGCGACGATGCCGGTAAAGTGATGTTCAATGAAGACAAGGCCAAAATCACCAATGCCGGCCTGAAATTCAACATCACCGATGACGTTGCCCTGACCGGCGGCTATCTGCATACCAATGCAGAAGACAACGACAACGGCTGGTACGCCGTATTGGATCTGTGGGGTGCTGATTACAAGAAACCCGGCTCCTTCGGGTTCCAGGCCGTCTACTACGACCAGCCGGCCATGTCCGCCCAGATGCACACCATGAGTGCCGACCTGTACGAAACCGGCCTTGCATCCGACGGCTTTAAGGGGTATCAGGTAGCTGCTTCCTACACGGTTGCCAAGAACATGATGGCCAGTGTCCAGTACTACGACCTGAAGAGCAAGGAAGATTCCGGCAACAAGGTAAAGACCATCTGGTCCGAATTCCAGCTGCGCTTCTAATCGTACCTGTCGCAGGGAAAATTCCATATTCATCAATCAGGAGGGACTGCTTCGGCAGGCCCTCCCTTTTATGATTCATCGAACCGGCTGCCCAGTCTGCCATACAGATTTCGATACTTTGTAGAAACGAACAATACAAGGACTGCCTGGGAATTTGAAAAACTTTTAGGGTATTGAATTGCGATTGTCTATACCGAATCGGAATTTGTAAAAACATACCGCCATGCTAAAATTTAAGTAAAGCAAGCAGGAAGCGTCAAGTTGTGCATAAAACGCAATATACTTTTCTGCCTGCGGTTTTCTCCGATATTACGAAACGTACGAAAGAAGAATCATTGGATAGTGACATCCGGGTAGAGGAAACTAGGCAACTCGCACCAGAAAGATGGAGCTGTAAGAGTGGTTCTCCTGGGGGACGTTTTGTAATAAATAAAACGTTTTCTGACAAAGGAGGAAAACACTATGAAAAAATCTTTAGTACTGGCCATGGCTATGGCTCTGGGCGTAACGGCTTCTGCGTATGCAGCCAACCCGTTCTCCGATGTACCTGCCGGTCATTGGGCTTATGACTCCATCGCAAAACTGGCTGCTGCCGGCGTCATCGACGGTTACGGCGACACGACCTTCAAGGGCGACCGCCTCATGACCCGTTATGAAATGGCCCAGATTGTGGCTAAGGCTATGGCAAAGGGCGCCAACGTGGACAAACTGGCTGCGGAATTCGCTGACGAACTGGATGCCCTGGGCGTCCGCGTAGCAGCCCTGGAAAAGAAGTCCGACAACGTTAAGATCACCGGCCAGATCCGTTACAGCTATGCGCAGGACAAACTGGAAGCTTCCGGCACCGACGACAGGAAGAAATCCAATGCCCGTCTGCGTACCCGTCTGATCTTCACGGGCAAAGTAAACGACAACTGGAGCTTTGTAAACCGTCTGGAAAACAACCAATACTTCCATCAGAGCTCGGATTCTTCGCAGGATTACGTTGGTGAAGACGACAACGTCAAGATTAACCGTGCCTTCATGACCGGCCGTCTGGGCGGAACGCAGGTTGAAGCTGGCCGTCTGGGCCTGTTCCTGACCGACGGCATGATTTACGATGACACCATGGACGGCGTAACCGTTGCTTATGGCGACAAAGTAAACTTCAAAGCTTACTACGGCAAACTGACCGAAGCCAAGGTCAACGGCTATGATGATATTCCGTCCGACAAGGCTTGGGGCGTTCATCTGGATGGCGACCTGGGTTCTGCTGTAAACCTGTTCGCAGACTACAACTCTGTTGAAGCTAAAAACAACAACTGGGTCAACGGCAATATTTTTGATGACGACAAACTCAACATCACCGACGTCGGCCTGAAATGGAAGATTACCGACGACGTCAAGCTGAGCGGTGCCTACATGCACACCAATGCCGATGACAACGACAACGGCTGGTACGCAATGCTGAATTTGTGGGGCGCTTCCTACAGCAAACCGGGCTCCTTCGGCTTAGAAGCCGTTTACTATGATCAGCCGGCTGGTTCCGCTCTGGCCCATACCATGAACGGCAACTACAAAGACCGGGGCCTGTGGGCTGACGGTTTCAAGGGCTACAGCGTAGCTGCTTCCTACACGGTTGCCAAGAACATGATGGCTGCCGTCAAGTACTATGACCTGAAGAGCCGCGACGATTCCGACACCAAGAACAAGACCATCTGGTCCGAATTCCAGCTGCGCTTCTAATCTGTGACCGTATCAGTTGACAGATTAAGTCAGTCAATCAAGAGGGACTGTTCCGACAGTCCCTCTTTTTGGGTTCTTTGTCAAATGTTGGGGTGAGCCAAACCCAAAGTGTTTTTACGAACCAGGCAACGCGGTTGCTTGGCTCTTCTTTTTCAGTGCCGCATAGAGTATCCGGTTCCGAAACCTTCTAAAGTTACGCATTCCAAAAGCCACCCTCTTAATCGTCTTAATCAGATTGTTACAGCCTTCAGTAAATCCGTTGGAATAAGGCTGGATGACCGCCTGGATAATGGCCTCCTTCCAATCCTTAAAGGATTTCAGGACGCCGCGAAAAGAGTATAAGTTGTATCCTGCCGCCATGGCCAGCCATCTTTCCAACGCCTTCCTGGCCCCCCATTCCGTCTTTTCCCCCATCACCTTGTAGAACTCCTCTTTGAGGATATAGGCATGGCGTAATTCATCAGACTGGGCAAGTATGTAACGCAACTTTACCAGTTCATAGTCCCGGAGTTTCAATCCTCGTTTTTGTAAAATTCGTCTGTTCCGCTTCAGAAAGGGAGATGTCTTTGGAAACTGGTGCTGCAAATCCTTCCGGATCCGTTCCATGGCCCACAACACCAGCCGTTGCACGTGGAACCTGTCCACCACCAGAGTCGCGGCGGGAAACAGGGCCTTGTAGATGGCTCGGAACAGGTTGGACATGTCCATGACGACATAACGGACACGTTTCCGTTCCTCCCGCGGGAAACGTGTGAAATACCGGATAATGGACTCTGCATCCCGCCTCGGAAGGACATCCAGCAGTTTCTTATCCGCCACATCGGTAACGGCGACCTGGTATTTCTGCCCATGGGCGTTTCCTCGAAACTCGTCCATGGCGAGCACTTGGGGAAGGTGGTTCGGATGGGGGAAGTGAAGTTGGTCAAAGCAACGCGTGAGTGTAGGGGTCGAGACATGGAACTCTTCCGCGATATCCTTGAAACTCCGTTTCTTAAAGCAGGCCTCCATCAGCTGGGCCTGCAGATTCTTCGACCGGCGCTGGTATCGCATGACAAAGGGAACCACCTCATAGAAGGTACGGCCACAGGAAGGACAAACATACCGTCTCTTATGCAGCCGGACAAAAGCCGGTCGACCCAGGATATTCCCGATAGCGATCTGTTGCCAGCGGTAGTCCTTTATCTGGTCCGTCATCTTATGGCAGTACAGACAGGCAGTAGCCGTGCGTGGAAGCTCAACGGTAAACACCATGGAGCCGTTTTCCTCAACACAGCCAAGGATAGATTCCTCTTTGACATTTAAGCTAAACCCGATATAATAAGCAGTGGACATAGATCATCTTCCTTTCTATTAGGTTTGGCGATTTAATTGTAAGGTGTGGATGTTATCTATGTCCACTTTTTTTACAAAAAAACCGGGGTGAGGAAAGGTTACCTTTCCTCACCCCAACATTTATTATAGAACCTCTTTTTGTTTTACAACGGTGGATTTGGATTGTTTTTCAGGATGGGACCGAACTTAAAGAAAGTGTAAAGATTCCTTGAATTTGCTCATTTGGCACTGGAATTCACCCGGCAGGTATGATAAAATGAATTCATTGAAAAAGGCTTTCATGGCCGTGATGCAGGAGGAAAAACAATGAAAAAGATTTTAATGCTCATGATGGCGGTATTGTCCGTATTCTGCCTGACGACCGGATTTACCGGCCGGGCGGAAGCGGCGAAGGTTGCCGTAGTACCGATTCAGGTCAATGAAGAACTGGTGGAACGCCCCAGCGACTGGAACAGCTGGTATTGGGACATCATGGTGGACCGGTTCCATTACCCCGATTTCGAGCTGCTCGATGACGATACGGTTTCCAAGGTAGTGCCGGACATGGGTCTGGCATCTTTTGACAAGGCAACACTCATGACCGTTGCGTCCCAGACCGGGGCCGACATCGTGGTTGCCATGCGCATCGATAAAGTCCATGAAAAGTTCTACAACTTCCGTACGGAATCCATGATCGGGATGACCGTTAAAGGCCAGTTCGCTTCCTACAACGGCGTAACGGGCAAGTACTACGACAAGAAGATCAATTACTACGATGAGACGGAAGACGTTTATCTGACCAAGACCGACTGGCAGGCCCGTTGGATGCAGTCCAACCTGAACCGCTATATCAACCGCACCATCGAAACGAACTGAAGCGCACGGCGCGGCAGTATGATGTTTGGGGGCAGCCCGCTGGGGCTGTCCTTTTTTTGTGTTTCCCCATCCTGTTTTTCGGGCTCATTTCCCCCATTTTGGACTATCTTTTTTTGCGTGGATTTGCTATAATGATATGGCATTATTTTAGGATAGTGTGTACTGTGAAAAGGTATGCCCGTTTGGCGTGTTTTCCGCCGGACGGCAGCTTGGGATATGGAGGGACTTTGGTGAAAACATCGGAATCAAGGGAAATCTGCCGGGAGACGACGCATCGTGCCCGGGGGAAGATGGCGGCGGCCTATACGGTGCTGCTGCTCATCTGCGTGAGCTGGGCCTACGAGGGCTTCCAGTTCCGTGCCACAGGGCACGTCAGTACGCTGGGCGTGGGAATGAACCTGCTGTGGCTGGGCCTCTGGATCTGGAAGGTCTTCTACCGGTATGAGGTCATCCTGCGCAAGACACAGCTGGAAATCGTGACCATCGGCCTGTGGCGCCAGGGCCGCTATATCGTGGACCTGTCGAAGACCGAGAGCTTTGCCCAGCATTACCGCCACGACTTCTTCCGCCGCACCCGCATCGGCCACTATATCCACCGCTACAACATGGCGGACGAGAACCCGGCGCGTATTTTGGCGTTCCGTGAAGGAAAGGGGCTGGCGGCGGTCATCTTCTGCTGCAGCGACGAGTTCCTGCGGGAGCTGCGCCGCCTGATGCCGGACAAGTATCTGGAGTTCTGATTGCAAGGGGGTTTCAAAAATGCAGTTTGTTGATTTTACGGCGGTGGATCCCCAGGCCATCTTGCTGCGCCTGCTCATCGTCTTTACATTCTCGTTCCTCGTCATCATCGCCGCGGCCCGCATCATCGGGTCCGAGAACAAGGCCCGCTGGTTCAAGCGCCGTACCAAGTACACGTTCTTCAACCGCCGCGGCGTGTTCGGTGAGTATATGAATTTCGGCTATCCCCGCACGTGGCAGGGTCTGATTGCGGCCCTCATCATGTACGGCATCATTTTCGGCGTGGGAATCTGGTACATCATGATCCATCCCTACGCCTGACGGCTTTCCCCGGAAAGGAGTCTCAACGTGATTAAAGGCACGGTCATATCGAGAAAAGGCGAGCGCGCCAAGGTGCGCATCAATTTCAAGGAAACGGATGAACGGGGCCTGCGCGCCTATGTGGACTGCTGGAACCCGATCAGCGCCCATCCCGGCGATAATGTCACCATCGAATACCGCAAGGTCGACGAGCGGAAGGCGAAGATCTTCATGATTTCCCTGCCTATCCTGTGCGTTGTGGCGGGGTTCGTGTTCGGCTATTCCATTGCCAACTATTTCGAGATGGATTTCTGGTATTATCCGTTCATCGTGGGCAGCGTCATCGTCTGGAGTTTTGTGGCGTTCAACTATCTGCGCATTTTCAGGCGCGATGCCCTGAGCAGCCAGGAACAGCTGACGGTTGCGTCCATCGATCCGGTGGAATTTGTGGTGAACGACGACGACAGTACGGACGGCGATGCGAAGAACACCAAGTCCTTCCTGTACAGCGGCCGCTGAGTGAGGCAGGTGCGGTGATGAAGGTATTGCTGGCTTCGGCTTCCCCGCGGCGGCGGGATTTAATCCGCCAGATTGGCTGGGAAGCGGAAATCCGCCCGGTGGATTTCCCGGAAACGAAAAACGGCACGCCGCACGACGTGTGCCTGTACAATGCCCGCGGCAAGGCGGCGGAAGCTGCCCTGCGTTACGGCGACGACTGCCCGGTTGTGGCGGCCGATACGATTGTGACGTTTGACGGGCGGGTGCTGGGCAAGCCGCGCGATGCCGCTGACGCGGTGCGCATGCTGCGGTCCCTTTCGGGCCGCGTGCACGAGGTCATGACCGGCGTATCCGTGCGCTTCCATGGCAAGGAACGGGCTGCCGTCGCGACGACGGTGGTGGAGTTCCGCATGCTGACGGAGGCGGAAATCGCGGCCTATGTGGCCACGGGGGAACCGCTGGACAAGGCCGGTGCTTACGGCATCCAGGGGAAGGGCGCCGTGCTGGTGGAACGCATCGACGGGTCGTATGATAATGTGGTCGGCCTGCCGCTGACCCTGGTCTATACGATGCTGCGGGACCTGGGGGCCCTGCAGGCGGACTGAGTACCGCAAAACAGGTTCAAACGGTGTAACAAAGGAGTGTGATGGCTTGACGAATTTCAAAATGCGGGAACTGTGTAAAACGGACCGGCCGCGGGAGCGGCTCTGCGCACTGGGGGCCCAGGCCCTGACCAATGCGGAACTGCTGGCCATTTTAATCGGCAGCGGCACGAAAGAGAAATCGGCTTTGAAAATAGCCGAGGAACTGACGGTCCATGAACGATTGTACCGCGAAGTCGCCCGCTGGCGGCGCGTGCAGGATTTCAGCCAGATCAAAGGCTTGGGAACGGCCCGGTCGGCGCGGATTCTGGCGGCGCTGGAGCTGGGCAAACGTGTAGCTTGCGCATCAGCTGTTGAGTCGGAGTGTATTGACTCTCCCGAAGCAGGAGCTCAGTATCTGATGGGCAGACTAAGGAATGAAACCCACGAGCGGTTTCTGGTTCTGCTTTTAAACACGAAGAACCGTGTCATTCAAACCGAACAGATTGCCGAAGGTTCGCTGAACAGCGCCATCGTGCACCCGCGCGAGGTGTTCGCCCCGGCCATTACGGCCCATGCCGCGAGCATTTTGGTGGCCCATAACCATCCGTCGGGGGACCCGGCGCCCAGCCGCGAAGACCGCAGCCTGACGCGCGTCCTGACGCAGACCGGGGAAATCATGGGGATACCCGTGCTGGACCACCTGGTCATCGGTGACGGATGCTATTACAGTTTCAAGGAACACGGTGATTTGTGAAGTCCTTTATGATTTGATGAGGTGTGAAAAAGGATGTTCAACTTTTTACGGAATTTCTCCCATGACCTGGGCATCGACCTGGGAACGGCGAATACATTGGTACACTGCAAGGGCAAAGGCATCATCATCCATGAGCCGTCCGTCGTGGCAGTGGACAGCGAAACGAACGAAGTGCTGGAAATCGGCGCGGAAGCCAAGGCCATGATCGGCCGTACGCCGGGCAACATCGTTGCCATCCGTCCCATGAAGGACGGCGTCATCGCTGATTTCGACATCACCCAGTCCATGCTGAAGTATTTCATTCACCGGGCCCTGGGCCGGCATACGTTCCTGCGCCCCCGTATCGTCATCGGCGTGCCGAGCGGCGTCACGGAAGTGGAGAAGCGTGCCGTGGTGGACGCGGCCATCCAGGCCGGCGCCCGCGAAGCCTACCTGATTGAGGAACCCATGGCTGCCGCCATCGGCGCGGGCCTGCCGGTGCAGGAAGCGACGGGCAGCATGGTCGTCGATATCGGCGGCGGTACGTGCGAAGTCGCCGTCATTTCCCTCGGCGGCATCGTCGTCTCCCGTTCCATCCGCACGGGCGGCGATGCCATTGACGACGCGATTGCCCGCTACATCCGCAAGACCTTCAGCCTGCTCATTGGCGAGCGTACGGCGGAAGAAATCAAGATCAAGATCGGGACGGCCAAGTTCGTGGAAAATCCGGAAACGATGGAGATCCGCGGCCGCGACATGGTGAGCGGCCTGCCGAAGAACCTGGTCATCAATGCGAACCAGATCTGCACGGGCATCGAGGAGCCGGTGGCTGCCATCGTGGAAGCGGTGCGCAGCACGCTGGAGAAGACGCCGCCTGAACTGGCGTCGGACATCATCGACCATGGCATCGTCATGACCGGCGGCTCGTCCCTGCTGCGCAATCTGGACAACCTGCTGAGCGAGCAGACCCATATGCCGGTCTTCGTGAGCGACGATGCCCTGACCTGCGTCGTGCTGGGCACGGGCATCTGCGTCGAAAACATCGATCAGTACAAGAAAGGCTTTATGTCTTCCAACAGCAAACTGTAATACACATACTGAAATGCTATGAAGAAACAGCAATTTGTAGCCGTACTGGCCGCTTTGGCCGTGGTGGCCTGCATGGTGCTGGCTGTCAGCCAACGGTGGCGTTTCCCTCTGGTGAACCGCGCCGTCGGCACGGTGCTGCTGCCGTTCAATACGGCCGTCCTGTTCGTCCACGACAAGGTGGCGGAGTTTCAGGAATCGCAGCGCCTGAACAGTACGCTTCAGGCGGAAAACGCAACATTGAAGCAGCGCCTGCAGGAACTGGACAGTGCGGAGTACCGCATTGCCCGGCTGGAAGCGGAGAACGACCAGCTGCGCTCCCTGGTGGGGTACAAGCAGGCACACGGCGAGGAGAAACTTCTGCCGGCCCGTGTCGTGGGTTTCGACCTGGGCGACCTGCATGAATACTTTTTCCTGGATAAGGGATTCAGCGACGGCATCCGCGAGGATATGCTTGTCACGACGAGCGCCGGCCTGGCCGGTATCGTGGAAGAGGTCTACGACCATTACAGCCGGGTGCTCTACATTTCGAGCAGCCGGTCGCGCATCGGCGTGAAGGTGCAGCGTTACGGCTCCGACGCCGTCGGCGTGCTGGCGGGCCACGGCCCGAACAGCGCCAACCTGCAGATGCTGTATATCGGGCAGAACGCGGATATCCGCGAAGGGGACCTTATCGTCACCAACGGCCTGGGCGGCAAATACCCGGCCGGTGTCTATATCGGCAAGGTGCTGAAGGCGGGACCGGATCCCGTCGGCCTGCAGAAAACGGCGGAAATTGAACCGGCGGCCAACCTGCGCGTGCTGGACAAGGTCTTCGTCGTGCTGCATGTGGACGAAGCGTCGCTGCTCGCCAAGGAAATCCGCGAGGCGAAGGCGGCGGAAGAAGCGAATAAACCGAAAGCGGGAGGAATGGAATGAGAATGTGGTCGTGGCTGGTGACGGCTTTTGTCATCCTGATACTGCAGACTACTTCCATCGGTCTTTTCAGGGGCAGTCTGTTTTTTGACCTGCCCTTGATTTTTATTTATGCCCTTGCTTTGTTTTACGGTCCCCGCACGGGGCTGCTGGCCGGGCTGCTGTTCGGCCTGCTGCAGGACCTGTCGTCGCCGTCCGTGTTCGGCTTCTGCCTCCTGACGCGCGGCCTTATGGGGTACGGCATCGGCTGCATCAAGGAAATGATCTTCAAAAACAACTACGGGTACCACGTGCTCCTGGTCGGGGGCATCAGCGTGGCACTGCGTGTTCTGTACGCCGTGCCGGTGTTTTACCTGAGCGGCGCTGTCGCGGAGACGGCGGCACCCTATCTGTGGGAAAGCATCCGGTACTGCGTGGGCAACATGATCCTGACTGTCCCCGTGGAACTGCTCCTGTGGAAGCAGTTCAAGTGGCAGCAGGAAGAGGAACCGTCCTATGGAAAATAAACTTTCATCGGGCCGGCTCAAGATTCTGCTGGCCCTGTCCATCATCGCCTTCGTGATCCTGGTGGGGCGCATGGCGTGGCTGCAGCTGTACAATGGCCTTTATTACGGCGCCCAGGCGGACGGCAACCGCATGCGCAGCGCTATCCTCATGGCGCCGCGGGGCAAAATCTACGACTGCAACGGCGTCGTGCTGGCCGACAATACGCCGGCCTTCGTCCTGACCATCATGCCGGGCCACAAGCTGTCGGACGACGAAATCCGGCGGCTCGCTCCCATTTTGAGCATGACCGAGGAGGACATCCGCGCGAAAGTCGCGAAATCGAAGGAAACCTACGAGCCCGTGCCCATCAAGACGGAACTGACCATGAAGGAAGTCACGGTCCTGGAGGAGAATGCCAAGGACCTGCCCGGCGTGTCGCTGGATTCGCAGGCCATCCGCCGGTACGTGTATCCCGGCCTGGCTTCCCACGTGCTCGGGTACGTGGGGGAAATTTCGGAAGAACAGATGGCCAAGGGCCGTTACAAGGGGCTGCCCCAGGGCAGCATCGTCGGCAAGGACGGCCTGGAATGGGTCTACGACGGGGACCTGCGCGGCGTGAACGGCCGCAAGACCGAAGAGGTCGACGTGCGGGGCCGCGTGGTCCAGCAGCTGGCGGGGCAGCCGCCCCAGTCCGGCAAAAACCTGGTGCTGACCATTGACTACCGCCTGCAGAAGACCCTGGAAGACGCCATGGACCATCATCTGGCCGAACTGGGCGTACAGGCGGCAGCGGCCGTGGCCGTGGATCCCAATACGGGGGCCGTCAAGGCCCTGGCTTCGCGGCCGGACTTTGACTCGAACTGGTTCGTCGGCGGCATTTCGGCCAAGAACTGGAGCCGCATCAACGACAATCCCCATCATCCGCTGAACAACAAGGTCATCGACGGCGAATATCCTGCCGGTTCGACCTTCAAGGTCGTCACCGGTTCGGCGGGCCTGGAAACGCATAAGGTCGCGCCGGAGGAACTGATCTTCGACTCGGGCCGCCACTGGCTCATCGATATGCGCAATGCCGGCGGCGAAGCACTGGGCTGGCTGAATTTCCAGCGGGCCTTCGCCATGTCGGATAACGTGTACTTTTACGAAGTGGGCCGCCGCGTGGGCATCGACACGCTGGACGAGTATGCCCGCAAGTACGGCTTCGGCAAAAAGACGGGCATCACCCTGCCCGGCGAGGCGTCCGGCGTTGTCGCCAGTCCGGAGGTCAAGAAGAAGCTCCTGAAGGAAGACTGGTATCTGGGCGACACGTTCAACACGGCCATCGGCCAGGGCCTTACCCTGGTCACGCCCATCCAGCTGGCGCAGATGCTGTCGGCCGTGGCGGCGGGCGGCACCATCCATCCGCCCTATCTGGTGGACAAGATACTGAACAACGACGGTGCCACGGTCTCCGTGCCGGAGCGTCCCAAGGCGCGCAGCCTGGACATCAGCGACGACACGATCACGCGCATCCAGAACGGCCTCAAGGGCGTGACGCAGCCCGGCGGCACGGCGGCCTGGTTCTCGGGCCTGCCGCAGGCCATCGCCGGCAAGACCGGCACGGCGGAAAACCCGCACGGCCGCGACCACAGCTGGTTCATCGCCTACGCGCCGGCGGAGCGCCCGACCCTCGTCCTGGTCTGCATCGTGGAGCAGGGCGGTTTCGGCAGCACGGCGTCGGCACCCATCATCTACGAAGTCTTGAACAATTATCTGCTGGGGTATCCCAACCTGAAGCCCAAGGCCGAAGGGGACGGAAAACCCGCGGCACAGGGTAAGTGAAGCCGGTACGGCGTACCGGCAGTACGAGGTATCTACCTTGCAGCGCTATTTAAGAAACATGGACTGGATCCTGGTCCTGACGGTTGCGGCCCTCATGACCATCGGCATGATCCTGATCGGCAGCGCGACCCACGCGGACGCCGTCGCTTCGGGACAAAACCGCTTCGTCCTGCGCCAGGGCCTCTTCATTGGAATCAACATCGCCATCGTGATCTTCATGATGCGCATCGATTATCACTCGCTGACCGCCATTTCCAAGCAGCTCTACATCATCATGCTGGTCCTGCTGGTGGCGGTGGCCCTCTTCGGCCACACGAGCCTGGGGGCCCAGCGCTGGATCCGTATCGGTCCCATCACCTTCCAGCCCAGTGAATTTTCGAAGGCCCTCATGATCATCTGTCTGGCGGCCTTCCTGGACAAACAGCGGGAATACATGGACAGTATCAAGGATTATGCGGCCCCCATGGTCTTCGTCCTGGTACCGTTCGTGCTGGTCCTGCGGCAGCCAGACCTGGGCACGGCCCTCGTCTTTGCGGCCATTGCGTGCAGTATGTTCTGGGTCTGCGGCTTCAAAGTGAAGTGGATCGTCATCGCGGCGGCCATCGGCGCCTGCAGCGCGCCGCTCCTCTGGCACCTGCTTCATGAGTACCAGCGCAACCGGATCCGCGTCTTTTTGTATCCCGAACTGGACCCCTACGGCGCCGGCTACCACGTCATCCAGTCGAAAATCGCCATCGGCAGCGGCATGCTCTTCGGCAAAGGCTGGATGCAGGGCACCCAGAGCCAGCTGAGTTTCCTGCCCGAAAACCACACGGACTTCATCTTCGCCGTGGCCGGGGAGGAATTCGGCTTTATCGGCGTCACCATCATCCTGCTGCTCTACCTGGTCCTGATCTGGCGCGCCCTGAGCATCGCCCTCAACGCGGAAGACCGCTTCGGCCAGCTGCTGGCGACGGGCGTCACGGGCATGCTGCTCTTCCATGTCCTCGTCAACGTGGGCATGACGGCAGGCATCATGCCGGTCACGGGCGTACCGCTCCCGTTCCTCAGTTACGGCGTCAGTTCCCTCACGACGAACATGGTCATGGTGGGACTGCTGCTGAACATCCACATGCACCAGGCGAAACTGCAGTTCTGACAAGGGCCCCCGGCGGCACGATGTACTGTCCGTCCGGTTGCCAACGAAACGAAGGAGACATCTTACATGAAGAAAGAGTTAACGATAGATATGCTGGCGGCGGTGAAGCGGCCGGACCGCTACACGGGCGGGGAATTCGGCAGCATCGTCAAACAGGACGCCGAAGTGCGCATGGCCCTGGCTTTCCCCGATGTGTACGAGGTCGGTATGAGCTACCTGGGCTTCAAGATCCTCTACCACCTGGTGAACAAGATGGACGGCATCGCGGCGGAACGCGTGTACGCGCCCTGGGTAGACATGGAACAGCTCATGCGCGAGCGCGGCGTGGTCCTGACGACGCTGGAGACGAAGCAGGCTTTGTCGGAACTGGATGCCGTCGGATTCACCCTTCAGTATGAATTGTCCTATACGAACATCCTCAATATGCTGGACCTGGGCGGCGTGACCGTGCGCAAGGCCGAACGGCGCGACGACGAACCCATCGTCATGGTGGGCGGTCCCTGCGTGTTCAATCCGGAACCGCTGGCGGATTTTATCGACCTGGCCATCATCGGCGACGGCGAAGAGGCCCTGCCCGAAGTGCTCGAGGCCCTGCGCCAGTGGAAGCAGGAAGGCCGTCCCGGCGGCCGCAAAGGCTTTTTGCACCGCGCCCAGCAGATTCCCGGCATCTACGTGCCGGAATTTTATGAACCGGAATACAACGCGGACGGCACGCTGGCCCGCATGAAGGTGACGGACCCGGCGGCGCCGGCCTGCGTCGAAAAACGCGTCGTGGCGGACCTCAACAAGGTAGACTTCCCGACGGCACCCATCGTGCCTTTCGGCGAAATCGTCCACGACCGCATCATGCTCGAAGTGTTCCGTGGCTGCAGCCGCGGCTGCCGTTTCTGCCACGCCGGCATGGTCTACCGCCCCGTGCGGGAACGCCGGCCCGAAGTGCTGCGCGAGTTGGCCCACCGCCAGGTCGACAACACGGGCTACGACGAAATCTCCCTCGTGTCCCTGAGCACGGCGGATTATTCCTGCCTGCCCTGCTTCCTCGACACCATGATCGCCGACTTCAAGTCCCGCGACGTGAGCGTGTCCCTGCCGAGCCTGCGCATCGACGCCTTTTCCGTCGACATCGCGAAAAAGGTGCAGGTCGTGCGCAAGAGCGGCCTGACCTTCGCACCGGAGGCGGGGAGCCAGCGCATGCGCGACATCATCAACAAGGGCGTGACGGAAGAGGACCTGATGAATGCCGTCAGCGGCGCCTTCGAGAACGGCTGGAGCAAAGTCAAGCTGTACTTTATGATCGGCCTGCCCGGCGAAACGGACGACGATGTCCTGGCTATCGCCAAGCTGGCCCGCAAAGTGCAGTGGAAGTATAAGGAGATCACGGGCCACGGCGGCTGTCAGGTGACGGTCAGCGTCGCCTCCTTCGTGCCGAAGCCCTATACGGCGTTCCAGTGGGTCCCCCAGGACACGCTGGACGAAATCCGGCGCAAGCAGCGCCTTTTGATCGAGGCCCTGCGCGTCAAGAACATCACGTTCCAGTACCATGACAGCCAGACGAGCATCATGGAGGGCGTCTTCGCCCGCGGCGACCGCCGCCTGGGCAAGGCCCTGTACCTGGCTTGGAAGGCCGGTGAATCCTTCGACGGCTGGGGCGACCAGTTCAATTACGAGCGCTGGCAGCAGGCCCTGCAGGAGGCCGGTGTGGATCCGGACTTCTACAACCACCGCCTGCGCGGCGAAAAGGAAACGTTCCCGTGGGAACACCTGCAGCCCGGCGTGAGCCGTGCCTTTCTGGCACATGAATACGCCAAGGCGAAGGAACAGATGCTGACGAAGGACTGCCGCCAGGGAAAGTGCAACGGCTGCGGCATCTGCCAGAAACTGGGTGTTTCGATTATGGATTACAGCGGTCATGCCTACGACGCTTCCGCGGAACCGAAGTTCGTGCCTGTGGAGGAACGGACGGCGGCCGTGCGCAAAGCGCTGCGGGATGCGGCCGCGGCGGCCGGTTACGACCTGCTTGCGCCGAGCGTGGCACAGGTGGCGGCGGCAACGGCGTATAAGGCTGCCGGCACGGCGGCAGAGGGGGTGGCAGAATGAAACTGCGGTTCCGTATCACGAAGGACAAAGAGATCCGCTTCATTTCGCACCTGGAATACCTGCGTACCATCGGCCGCGCCTTCCGGCGCGCCAAGCTGCCCGTGGCCTATTCCCAGGGCTTCAACCCCCACATGAAGTTCTCCCTGGCGTCGGCCCTCGGCGTAGGCGTCGTGAGCCAGGCGGAATATGTGGAACTGGAATTGACGGAACCCATGGTGCCGGCCAAGGCGGCGGAAGCGTTCGCCAAGGCCCTGCCCCGGGGTATCCGCGTGCTGGATTACGATGCCGCCGATGACCACGCCCAGGCCCTTATGGCGGCGGCCGGCGGAGCGGGCTACCGCGTGACCGTGCCCTACGCCGGCAGCGTGGAGCAGGCCGAAGCGGCTGTGGAACAGTTCAACGCGGCGCCGGAGCTGTTTTTCGAAAAGGCGGCTCCCAAAGCGAAAAAGAAAGTCAAACGCATCGACGTGAAGCAGTATATTCCCCGCCTGGCCATGACCACGGCGGCGATTACGGGCGAAGCGGCACAGGACGCAAAGGCGCGGGGCGAAATCGCCCTGGTGTTCACCTTCGACATCCGCATCACGCCCAGCGGCAGCATGAAGGCCGTGGACCTGCTGAACACGCTGCGTGAAGCATACGGCCTCGACCTGCCCGTCGTCCGGGCGGACATCGAACGGCTGAGTTTGTACCGCGTCGGGCCGGACGGGGCGCACCTGCCCCTGCTCGACAACAAGGCCGTCTGCCACTGAGCGGCGGCTGCTATCCGGGAACCGGAAAGGAGGGACGGCCATGGCACAGCAGATCATCATCGGGAGTACGCCGGAAGAAGTGCGCATGGTCCTCGTCGAAGACGGGGTGCTGCAGGAATACCTGGTGGAACGGGCCATGTCGGCCCACCTGGTCGGGAGTATTTTCCTGGGCCGCGTGAGCAACATCGTACCGGGCATCCAGGCGGCGTTCGTGGACATCGGCCTGGAGCGCAATGCCTTTTTGTATCTCGGCGACAGCCACGACCTGACGGAGGGCATGTCCGTCATGGTGCAGATCACGAAGGACCCGCGCGGCACGAAGGGACCCACGGCCAGCCGGGAAATCACATTCCCCGGGCGCTATGTCGTCCTCTTCCCCCAGTCTGATTCCATCGGCATCTCGCGCAAAATCGGCGATGCGGCGGAACGGGACCGGCTGCACGCCATCGCGTCGCAATACCGGCCGGAACGGATGGGCATCGTGGTCCGCACGGCGGCGGAGGGCATCAGTGCCGATGTCATCGAGGCGGATATTGCGAGCCTTTTGTCGGAGTGGAAGATCGTCGAGACGAAGGCGAAGCTGGCGAAGGCGCCGGCTTTCCTGCACCGCGAACTGGATCTGTCCGTCCGCATCGTGCGGGATTACCTGAACAAGGACATCGACCGCATCGTCATCGACAGTCCCGATGCCTTCGGGCGCGTCAAGGCCCTGCTGGAGCGCCTGCCCCGCGCCCGCACGGACATGCTGGAACTGTACACCGGCGCGGAAGATGTATTTGCGGCCCGGGGGCTGGCGGACATCGTCGCGTCCCTGTCGGACCGGCGCGTGGACCTGCCGGGCGGCGGCTACCTGGTCATCGACCATGCCGAGGCCATGACGGTCATCGACGTCAACAGCGGCAGTTACAGCGGCAAGGAGAACCTGGAAGAGACCATCATGGAGATCAACCGCCAGGCGGCACGCGAGATTGCGCACCAGCTGCGGCTCCGCGATATCGGCGGCATCATCGTCGTCGATTTCATCGACATGCATTCCGAGGCGCACCAGAAGGAGATCCTGTCCCTGCTGGAGGAGGCCTTCCGGGGCGACCGCATGCGGCCCCGCATCCAGGACATCACGGTCCTGAACCTGGTGGAGATCACCCGCAAAAAGTCGCGGCAGAACCTGGAGGCCGTGCTTTATACGGACTGCCCCACGTGCAACGGCACGGGGCGCGTACAGTCGAAAGAGGCGATTGCGCTGGAAATCAAGCGGCGCATCCGCACCCTGCTGAAGAAGCAGGGCAGCACGAAGGACATCCTCGTCGTGGCCCATCCGCTGGAGGCGGAGTACCTGCAGCAGAACCTGGTCCGCGGCTGGAACCGCGAACTGGCGTGCCACGTGAAGGTGGAAAGCGATCCGTCGCTCCACGTGGAGGCCTTCATGATTTTGGACAATGGTTGAGAGAACGCTGGAATAAGGAGAGTTTACATGGATACGGACATGTTGCACTATATCGGGCACCGCCTGTACAATACGGAGCACCTGAAGGAAATGAAGCGCTATCTGGTGTTCCGCGCGCGCTGCCGCATGCATTCCGCCCTCATGGACGAGGTGCTCGGCTTTTTCACGGCCACGCCGGAACGGGCGGCCATGCTGAAAGGCACGCCGGCATTTGCGGAACAGGTGACCCGGGCCTTCTTCTATAAAGGGTCCGACTGGCAGGACCGCTGGGACCTGGTCCGCGGCCACGTGGAATTCATGGAGCGCCGCTTCAAACCGGAAGCGCTGCGCACGCTCTATGCGGACGTCGACGAGCGGACGAACACGGGCGGGCGCATCACCCTCTGGCAGGAGGAGTCGGACGGCAAGCCCCTGCACATGGACCTGTGGTTCAACGCGGGCCAGCGCAAGGAAGGCTGCCTGTCCCTGGTCCTGGAGCTGGAGGACGAGGCGCTGTACCAGATCATGTTCTGGTTCGGCAAAAGCCTGACGGATCCCGCGAAGGACGCCATCTGGGTCGGCGCCCTGCAGGGTACGCCCAACGGCAGCGCCGTCATCAAGCGGCTGACGAAGGAGTTTTTCGGCTACCGCACGAAGAACCTGATTTTCTACGGCCTGCGGAATCTGGCCCGCTGCCTGGGCATGGACGAGATTTACGCCGTGACGAACGAGGGCTATTACGCCATGAACCACGTGCGCCGCGACCGCAAGCTGAAGACGGATTTCGGGGCTTTCTGGAAGGAGTGCGAAGGCGTTCCCTGCGAGACGGACAGCCGCTTCTTCCGCCTGCCTGTGAAGGAGTACCGCAAGGACATGAGCGAACTGAAGCCTTCGAAGCGGGCGCAGCACCGGCGCCGTTTCGCGCGGCTCGATGCCATCGACGCGGCCTTCGACGGGAGCTGCAGCAAGTGGAAAAAGGAATAAGGAACGGAAACAGCGTGGACAAACCGGGATTTTTTAAAAAAATTGTGGTTTGTTCACGTTTTTTCACATTTTAAACACTAAATATGCTATAATATTTATATATTTGAGAAGGTGAGGAGGAAGCCCAAATGAAAAAACTCGTTTCGTTGATTGCAGCCCTCGTCGTCTGCCTCGGCCTCGCCACGACGGCTTTCGCCGAAGTGACGCATGTGGCTTCGGAGCAGCTGGACGCCATGGAGAACACCTTATACGGCACGCACCAGGAGAATTCCATGCTGGCCCGTATCCAGAGCCTGGAAGACGACCTGTACGGCCACGAGGACAACGGCCAGAACATCCTGGACCGCATCCAGACATCGTATGACTATGTGTGCGGCACCAATGGCGGCAACGGCAGTTTCCTGCAGCAGCTGAATGCGGTGGACAGCCGCTTTAACGCGCGCCTGACGGCCGGCCCGGCCAAGACCCGCATCGAGGAACTGGAAACGACGATTTACGGCGCGCCGAAGAGCGGTTCGCTGGAAGGACGCCTGGGCTCCCTCGTGGAAACGGCCTATACGGGCGGCCAGGTACCTGTGGAGAACACGGTCCTGCCGAAGGATTCCCTCGTGAAGATCGAATTCACGGCGCCCCTGTCCAGCAAGACGGCGCAGCCCGGTGACCCGGTCAGCTTCATGGTGGCCGACAATGTGTACGTCAATGACGTGCTGGTCCTGGCCAAAGGCGCTTCGGGCGTGGCCAAGGTGAAAGAAGTCAAGCAGCCCGGCAGCTTCGGCCGCGATGCCAAGATCAACGTGGAATTCAGCCATGTCTATGCCGTGGACGGCTCCACCGTTCCGGTCTACATCGGCAAGCTGGCCAAACAGCAGGCTAAGACGGCAGCCGGCGCAGCCGGTGCCAGCATCGGCGGCATGGTCGTTCTCGGACCCATCGGCGCCATCGGCGGTGCGTTCGTGACGGGCCAGTCCATCGTTATTCCGGAAGGTTCCACGACCTACGTGCAGGTCACGCAGGACCAGAACGTGAACGGCATCATCTACACCACGTCCGACAGCGACGCGGCGGCAACGGCGGGTGTCGACACGGGTGCTACGGATTCCGACGTGGCAGCTGCCAAATAAAATATTCTTAAACACGCCGTACAGGCGGGAGAAAAGGCTCTCCCGCCGGTATTTTTTTCTTGCAATTTATGTTATAATGTTGAATGGACTATTGTCCGACGAACCTGAATGGAAGACGGAGGTTTTCCCATGAATAAAAAGACAGCAGCTGCCATCCTGCTGGCAAGCCTGACGTTGACGACGCAGGCCTTTGCTTCGGATGACACGGTGGATGAATACAACCACTTTGACAAATACGCCAACCCGGGTACCCAGGCGGCACCGGTCATCGTCAATGACTGGAAACGGCCGGCCGGGGAAGAGGAGGAAGGCATCCTGGCGGAGAAGTCCGACGTCCAGCCCCGCAAAAAGGATGAAGCCGCGGAACGGCGCGCGGCGGCACGCAAGAGCGGCAAAACCGGGGAAGCGGCCCGGGAAGCTGCCGACCAGGCGCCGGAACAGACCTATGAAAACGGTGTCCTGTCCCGTACGAAACAGGGTACGGCGGCCAATTCGGAAACGCGTACGCTGCCGCTGACGATTACGGGCGACGAAGCGCAGTACGCCAACGGGTCGGGCGACTTCATCGTCACGGGCAACGTGAAGATGGTGCAGGGCACGCAGACCCTGTACACGACGAAGGCCGTGGGCAATGCCAAGACGGGCGACGTGTGGCTGCTGGAAGGCGGGACCCTGGTGGAACCCCTGAACCGCATGACCGGCCAGTGGGCCCATTACAACTTCAACACGGAGACTGGCGAAATCCGCCGTCTGGAAGGCAAGAGCCAGAAGGATTTCTACCGGGCGCCCCACGCGGTCATTGAAAACGGCATGATCGTCATCGACGAGGGCGGCACGACGACGCGCTGCCCGGCGGTCAAACACCCGCCCTGCCTTTCCGTGAAGGCGAAGACCATCACCATCGTACCGAACAAGCGGATTGTGGCCCGCGACGTGCAGGTCTTCCTCCGCGGCGTCCATGTCTATTCCCGCAAGACCTGGATCAACGATTTCACCCAGTCGACGGAACGTACCATGCCCCGTATCGGCTGGAACGACGATAAAGGCTTCTATGTGGCTCTCGATTACGAGACGCCGATCGGCAACCCCCTGCTGAAGAACCCGACGAAGTTCTACATGCACCAGATTTATTACAGCAAGTCCCATTACAAGCCTTACTACAGCCTGCGGCACGACCAGCCGGACTTTTACGTGCGCTTTAACGACGGCTGGATTTACGACAGCGATAACGACGACATCGACGAAGGCATCTGGCTGCACAAGAAGACCGACTGGGGTCTGTTCCTGAAGCCGCACCGCATCGCGAAAGGACTGCCCCTGAGCGTGTCCGGCCATATCACCCACGGTCTGTGGCGTTACAACGTGAACCGCTGGCAGAGCTGGCATACGGACAAGGTGATCATGGTGAACCATGACCGCATCTATCCGTTGGGCGGCAAAAAGCTGTACCTGGACCTGGCAGCCGGACGGCGGTGGGTCGACGAGAGCAACCCCGTCAGACAGCGGCGCTGGGGCAAGCATCTGAACTCCAACATCTACCAGGGCACGCTGGGCTACAACTTCTCGCCCAAGTGGAGCGTCTGGGAAACCTATCACGACGAACACAAGACGAGCTATAACTTCTCCCTGGGCCAGCCGGACTTTGCGAAGGAATGGCGCTCGGGTATTTCGTGGCGCCCCGATGACCACAACACCTTCACCATCGTGGACCGCTACAATTCGGACAAAGGCTCGTGGACGCACGGACACTATTCGACGACCTATATCTGGTCGCACCGGTTCTGCTGCTGGGTACTGTCCGGTGCCTACGAACAGAAACATTACGACGGCGGCGACAACGAATGGACGGTCAAACTGGACCTGCTGTTCTGGTAAGGGCCGCAGGCGGATCCGCCGGGAGCGGAATCCGTACAGGGAAAGGATGATTACGATTTGAACCAGCTTATCACAAAGCGGATGGAAGAACACCGGGAAGTACTGGAGCGCCTCATGGCGTCGGACCTGCCGGAAAAACTCGGACAGGCGGCGGACCTGGTGGAAAAGGCCCTGGCCGCGGGGCACAAGGTGCTGTTCTGCGGTAACGGCGGCAGTGCGGCCGACAGTCAGCATCTGGCGGCGGAATTCGTCGGCCGGTTCCAGAAGGAACGGCGCGGCCTGCCCGCCATCGCCCTGACGGTCGACACGTCGATCCTGACGGCTGTGGCCAACGATTACGGGTACGAAACGGTCTTCGCCCGCCAGGTACAGGCCCTGGGCGAAGCCGGCGACGTGCTGTTCGGCATTTCCACGTCGGGCAGCAGCAAGAATGTGCTGCTGGCCATTGAGGAAGCAAAAAAGAAGGGCATCGCCTGCGTCGGCATGACCGCCGAAGGCGGCGGCAAAATGGCCTCGGCCTGCGACATCTGCCTGGCCGTGCCTGCCAAAGTGACGGCCCGGGCCCAGGAAATGCATATCCTCATGGGCCATATCCTGTGTGAATTGGTGGATCACGAATGAATAACTTGGATTGTACGACCTTTGTAGCGGAAAAAATCCAGAACCTGCGCATCGCCGTCGTGGGGGACGTGATGGTGGACCGCTACTTTTACGGCGAAGTGAAGCGTATTTCCCCGGAAGCACCGGTTCCCGTGAACCATGTGCAGCAGATCAAGTCTGTATTGGGCGGCGCCGCCAATGTGGCAGCGAACCTGGCGGGCCTGGGCTGCCAGGTCTTCGTGGCCGGCGTGACGGGGGACGACGACAACCGCCGCATCCTGGACGGGCTGCTGGCGGACGCCCGCATTGATGCTTCGGGCCTGGTGAAGTCGCCGCACCGCTCCACCATTACGAAGATGCGCATCCTCGGCGCGCGGCAGCAGATGCTCCGCCTCGATTTCGAGGAAGTGGGCGATCTGGACCGTGCGGAAGCCGATGCGCTGAAACAATGGTTCCTCGACCGGGTGGAAAAGGGCCTCGACGGCATCGCCGTTTCGGACTACGCCAAAGGCGTCTGCTCCGACGACTTCTGCCAGTGGCTCATCCGCATGGCCCAGGTGCACAACATCCCCGTCCTGGTGGACCCGAAGGGGCCGCACTGGGAAAAGTACGACGGCTGCACCTTCATCACGCCGAACCTGAAGGAAATGTGCGAAGCCGCCGGGCAGACTGTTCCGAATGAAGACGGCCCGGTGCTGCAGCTGGCCTCCATGGCGCGGGAACGCTACCACATCGAGAATGTGGTCGTGACGCGCAGCGAAAAGGGCATGACCCTCGTGGGCGGCCACCGCACGGTCATCCACAGCCCCGCGACGGCCCTGGAAGTGTTCGATGTGTCCGGCGCCGGCGACACGGCGGCGGCCAGCCTTATCGCGGCGGCGGCCGGCGGGCTGTCCCTGCCGGAAGCGGTCTATATGGCCAACCGGGCTTCGGGCATCGTGGTCGGCAAGGTCGGCACCTATCCCGTGCACCGGGACGAGCTGCTGACGGACCTGCTGGCGGAAGAGCGGAAACTCGGCTACGGGTTCCGGCCCCTGTCCTGGAAGGAGATTTCCGATCTGGCTTCGATCTGGCGTAAAGGCGGCGAAAAAATCGTCTTTACGAACGGCTGCTTCGATATCCTCCACGTGGGACACGTGTCCTATCTGGAAAAGGCGGCCAAACTGGGCAAGCACCTCATCGTCGGCCTCAATTCCGACGACTCCGTGCGGCGCCTGAAGGGAGAGACGCGCCCCCTGGTCCACGAACTGGACCGGGCCCGCATCCTGGCCTCCCTGTCGTGCGTGGACGCCGTGGTCATCTTCCACGAAGACACGCCGACGAAACTGATCAAAATGATCCGGCCGGACATCCTCGTCAAGGGCGGCGACTACCGTCCTGACCAGGTGGCAGGCCGTGAATATGCCGGTAAAGTGGAAATCATCAAATTTGAAGAAGGATATTCGACGACGGGCCTGATTGAAAAGATCGCAGGCCTCGTGCGGGAGGGAAAATTATGATCATCGTAACCGGTGGTGCCGGATTCATCGGCAGTAACATCGTCAAAGGCCTGAACGAACGGGGCCGCGACGACATCCTCGTCGTGGACAACCTGACCAACATGGTGAAGTTCAAGAACATCCAGGCCCTGAAGGTCATGGACTACATGGACAAGGTCGCCTTCGGCGAAGCCCTGCAGGCAGGGAAATTCGACCACGAGAAGATCGACGTCATCTTCCACGAAGGCGCCTGCTCGGACACCATGGAATACAACGGCAAGTACATGATGGAAAACAACTTCGAATACACGAAGCGCCTGTTCCATTTCGCCACGGACCGCAAGATCCAGTTCATGTACGCTTCGTCCGCCTCGACCTACGGCAGCGGCAAGCACGGTTTCACGGAGAAACCGGAATGCGAAGAGGCGCTGAACGTCTACGCCTTCTCGAAACTGTTCTTCGACAACTATTTCCGCCGTTACGCAGCGAACCTGGAAAGCCAGGTCGTAGGCCTGCGCTATTTCAACGTATACGGCCCCCAGGAAAACCACAAGGGCAAAATGTCTTCCATGGCCTTCCAGATGTATAACCAGTTCAAGGCCGAAGGCAAAGTGAAGCTCTTCGGCGCCTACGAAGGCTACGGCCCGGGCGAACAGACCCGCGACTTCGTCTATGTGAAAGATGTCGTGAAGGTCAACTTCTTCTTCTGGGACCATCCGGAACTGTCGGGCATCTACAACTGCGGCACGGGGCACGCCCATCCGTTCAACACGGTGGCCAAGGCCGTGCTGAAGCATTTCGACGCTCCCCTGGAGAAACTCGAATACATCGATTTCCCGGAAGTGCTGAAAGGCAAGTACCAGAGCTACACCCAGGCCGACGACACGAAACTGCTGGCGGCCGGGTATGACGGCGGCTTCACGGATATCGAAAAGGCCGTCGGCGAATACTGCGACCTGCTGGACAAGACCGGCGGGTACTACACGAAGTTCTGAGGCGGCCATGAAGGAAAAAGGTGCGAAACTGTGCCTGTTCGACCGCGACGGCGTGCTGAACGTGGACAAGGCCTACCTGTACCGTCCCGAGGACGCCGAATGGATTCCCGGCAGCCGCGAAGCCGTGGCCTGGCTGAACCGTCAGGGCTACACCGTGGTCGTCGTGACGAACCAGAGCGGCGTGGCCCGCGGGTATTACACGGAAGACGACGTGCACCGCTTTCACGCGTGGATGGCAGGCGAATTCGCCAAGGCCGGCGCGAAGATCGACCGGTTCTATTATTGCCCCCACCTGAAAGAAGGCACGGTGGCGGCGTATGCCGTCGACTGCGAGTGCCGCAAGCCGAAACCGGGCATGGTGCTCGCGGCCCTGCGGGACTACGGCGCCGCCCCGGAAGACTGCTTCCTCGTGGGCGACAGCCCGCGCGATATCGAGGCAGCGCAGGCGGCCGGCGTGGCGGGGTACCTGTTTCAAGGCGGGAACCTGCTGGACTTTGTACAGTCCATCGACGCGGCGCGGCAAGGCAAAACGAAATAAGGATTTGGCATAGATGGAATACCGTAACATCCTCCTGATCAAAATGAGCTCATTGGGCGACGTATTGCATACGTTGCCCTTTGTTGCGGTTTTAAGGGACCGTTTCCCCAAAGCCCGCATCACCTGGCTCGTCCATCCGCAGTTCTCCGGGTTCGTGCCGGACCCGCCCATGGTGGACGAAGTGCTCTATTTTGACAAAAAGAAATTCAATAAGGCCGGCTGGGCGGAAAAGTGGCGCACGCTGAAGCAGCTGCGCGCCGCACTGCACGCCCGCCATTTCGACCTGGTCATCGACATGCAGGGCCTGGCCAAAAGCGCCCTGATGGCCCTTCTGAGCGGCTGCTCGAACCGCATCGGCTACTGCGAGATGCGCGAGGGAAGCGGCCTCGTGAGCCGCGCCATCAAAGGGGACCACGCTCATGACCACGTCATCGAGCGGTATCTCGACGTGGCCCGCTATCTGGGCTGTACGGTCGATGAAATCCGGTTCCCCATGCCGAATCTCGACAAGGAGTGGGAGAGCCTGCGGGGCAAATGCCCGCTGGACCTGACGCGGCCCTACGTGGTGTTCTGCCCGGGCGCCCGCTGGGAAACCAAAAAGTGGCCGGCGGAACATTACGCCGCCCTGGCCCGCCTGATTCTGGCCGACGGCCCCGGGGTCGTCCTGGCCGGCGGACCCGACGACAAGGAGCTGGGCGCGCGTATCGCCGCCCTGACGCCGGGCGTGACGGACCTGACGGGGCAGACCTCGCTGCGCGAACTGGGCGCCCTCATCAGCCACTGCGCCGTCTATATCAGCGGTGACACGGGCCCCCTGTTCATCGCGACGGCTTTTAAAAAGCCCCTCGTCGCCCTCTACGGGCCGACGAAGGCCGACCGCACGGGCCCCTACGGAAGCGACGCCTCGACCATCCTCATCGCCCCCGTGCCCTGTGCCGGGTGCCTGAAGAAACACTGCGGCGACTGGAAATGCATGCCGGCCCTCACGCCGGAGCGCGTGTTCCAGGAATATAAGCAAAAGATGACGGCCCTCCGGGCCGGGGAAAGGAAGTGAAGGACGTGGAACTCAACCGGAAACGGATCCTGGTGACATTCCTCATGCACCTGGGCGACCTGACGCTGACGACGCCCTTCATCCGCGCCCTGCGGCAGGCAGCGCCGGATTCCTACATCGCCATGCTCGTCGACGAAAAACTCAAGGATGTGGTGCTCCACAATCCCTGCCTCGACGAGGTCATCACCATCGATAAAAAAGGACGGGACAACCACCTGCTGTCCCTGATAGCCTGCGCCCATAAACTGAGCGGCATGCATTTCGACATCCTCATCAACCTGCACCCCAACGAGCGGTGCTCCTTCATCTGCGCCATGACGAAGGTGCCCGTCCGCGCGGGTACCACGAACTGGCTCTTCAAGCCCTGGTTCAAGCCCTATACGCCCCTGGACCGCACGAAACACGCGGCGGACATGTATCTCGACGTCCTCACCCAGCTGGGCGTGAAGAAGCTGCAGCACCACGGCCTGGAAATCTTCCCGGGCGAAGAAAACACGGAAACGGCCCGGAAGTTCTGGGAAGGGCAGGGGGTGAAACCGGAAGACAAACTGGTCGGCTTCAACATCGGCAGTGCCGTGGAAACGAAGCGCTGGGCCCCCGAACGGTTCGCCGACGTGGCGGACACCCTCGCGGAACGGGGCTACCGGCCGGTCTTTTTCGGCGGCACCATGGACCTGGACATGGTCCACGACGCCGTCAGCCACATGAAGACCCGTCCCATCATCGCGACGGGGGAATTCGGCATCGGCGAACTGGCGGCAGCCATGCGGCGCTGCAGCCTCATCGTGACGAACGACAGCGGCCCCATGCACGTGGCCATCAGCCAGCGGGTGCCCATCGTGGCCATGTACGGCCCGAGCCACCCGGACCTGTACGGTCCTTATACGGACAAAGCCACGATCGTGACGGCCATACCGCCCTGTCCGGGCTGTGCGGCCGGCATGAAGCATCACTGCGATGACAAGCGGTACAACATGCGCTGCATGAAGGATCTGACAGTCCAGCAGGTGCTGGACGCCTGCTTCCGCTGGATTCCGTCCCGGGCGGACGCGCTCCGGTAACGCGGAACGGAACCAAAACCATCAGGAGGAGTTTTTACATGAAACCTGCTACTCAGGTCGATGTCCAACAGTTCAAAAAGGTCTTCATCCTTTTCAACCGTTACTCCGGCAAACAGCTCTTTGCCACCACACCGGCCCGTATTTATGAAATCTACCGGCTCCTGCGGGAACACCTGCAGGCCCATGTGGAGATGCTCGACGTGCGTTATTTCGAGCAGATGCCGGAGCTGGCCCGCCGCGTGGTGGACGAACACTGCGACTGGGTCATCATCGCCGGCGGCGACGGGACCATCCGCGCCTTCGTTGAGGATATGCTGCGCCTAGACTACCATCCCTACATCAGCGTGTTCCCTGCCGGCACGGTCAATCTGATCGCCAAGGAAATGACGCTGCGCCGCGACCCCGTGCGCTGGGTCCGGCGGGCCCTGCGCGGCAACGTGTACGATTTCTACACGGCCTGGGCCAACGGCAACCTGTTCCTGACGGTCGCCAGCGTCGGCTTCGACTCCCTCGTCGTGGACAACGTCGGTTTCATGGAAAAGCGGCTTCTGAACAAGTTCGCCTACATTTTGACGGGGACGCAGACCCTGCGAAAGGAAGTCCTGTTCAACAACTGGAAATACGAATTCGAGGCCCGCTTCGACGACGAGGAGGAATGGCATCCCGCTTCCTCCATCATCGTCGGGAAGAGCCGTTATTACGCGGGACGGTACAACCTGTTCCCGGAGGCGGCCATCACGTCGCCGGACCTGCATGTGGCCCTGTTCCCCGGACGGACCCGTTCGGACCTGTTGAAATACGCCTCCCTCATCACGCTGGAAGGCCTGGGCCTGGACAAGGGCATTGTGCGCCGCGCGGCCCGGAAGGTGGAAATCCGCTGCCTGACGGACGACGGTGAGTTCCCGGTCGAACTGGACGGCGACGCCGTGACATCGACGCCGCTGAAAATCGTCATGGGCGAGAAACCCATGAAACTCATTCCCTGACTGTATCCCAGTTGAAATTTCCCTTTGAGAAAGGTGTTTAGTACATTGGATTGGAAGAAGCTTCTCGGCCGCACGGGCCGCATCGTACTGCTGGTGCTGTTCTGTGCCGCCGTGTTCTGGGCTGAAAACGAGCATGCCATCGCGCTGTTCAAAGGCATCGAACCGTTCCCCTTCGGGGATTACATGGAACGGCTCGTCAATGCCTTGCTGCGCGATGTTTTTGTGCTGCTTCTGGCCGGCCTGCTCTGGTTCCGACGCAAACGCATTCCGGACCGGCTCTGGCGCTACGAACCGGCCGTCGTCCTGGGCGTGCTCTACCTGGTCTTTGCCGGGTTCATCTGCAGCAAAATGGCCCTGGACCCCTTCTTCCTGACCACCATGGCCATTCCGGCCGGCCTGATGAACAACGTGGTCATCGTGCTCCTGGCGGGCATCTGGTTCCACCGCAACCCCATCCGCCGCAACGAGGTCATCTACTTCACAATCTACTACGTGTGCGCCGTCATCATGCTGACGGACATGATCTATTTCTGGCAGACGTCGATGCACGTGCAGAGCATCTTTTTCCGCAACTTCAACATCTATTCCATCGAAGGCGTCTTTTCGTCCTTCTCCAAGAAGGAGTGGGCAGGCATCGTGGCCTTCCTGGCCGTCATGTGGTTCGCCTTCCGCCTGCCGGGCCCGCGGCGCCACAAACCGAACACCCCCTGGGCCCTCATGGTCGTCCTGGGCTATACCATGGCCTTCAACCTGCTCTATTTCTCGGGCAGCCAGCTCGGCCTCTTCGCCCTGCATGAATCGGGCCTGTGGTCCGAGGAACAGGTGGAGAAGAGCCGCCGCGAATTCCGCGACATGCTCGTGACGCCCATTGTGCCGAACTTCGTCGGCAAGGCCGTCTTCAAAAAGGAGAAGAACCAGCTCCGGACGGCCCGCAAGACCCGCAAACTGACGGAAAAGGACAAGGACCTCATGTACCGCCTCGGCGTCATGCGCCACGAACCGTTCCAGGTGAACCGGAAACCGGCGTACGACCGCATCGTCCTCATCATTTTCGAGTCGGTGCACCGCGACTACCTGCACATCTACAACAAGAACATCCCCAAGGAAGCGACGCCCTACCTGGACGGCCTGGTCCGCACCTATCCCCATATCGACCATTATTATTCGTCGGCCATTCCGACGACGGAAGGCCTCAACGCCACGTTCCGTTCGCAGCTGCTCTTCGACGGCGACATCGACGGCCGCGACAAGCCGTCCTTGTTCCGCAGCCTGGCGCAGCACGGCTATGAAAGCTATTTCCAGAGCGCCTCGAGCCGCTATTACAACAGCGAATTCCGGGAGTACACGGAACAGTTCGGCATGACCCACTACGAAGCCCGCGAAGACCTGGAAAAGGCCGGCTACACGGGCGCCTCGGGCTGGGGCTTCCACAACGACCAGATGTACAAGCGCATGCTGGAGCAATTGAAGAAGCTCAAAGGGCAGCGGTTCATCTATGTCACGAAGACCCTCGACATGCACCAGCCGTACCCCTATTACGCGACCAAGTGGGAAGACACGCCGGAATCGTTCCGGAACAACCAGATCGTCACCATCCACGGCATGTACTGGGTGGACCAGACGCTGCAGCACTTCTTTTCCGAAGCGCTGAAGGAAGGCCTCTTCGACGAGCGGACCCTCTACATCGTCACGTCGGACCACAACCCCCATTCGGGCGGGGAATACACGAAACTCGTCGCCGACCCGAAGGACCGCCAGAGCATCGCGCCCATTCCGCTGATCTTCATCTCGAAGAACGTGGAACCCCTGCGCAGCCTGCGCTGCAGCACCTACGCCTCCCAGGTCGACCTGGCCCCGACGCTGCTGTGCCTCATGGGCATCCAGCCGCCGGCGCGCTTCATCGGCCGCAACCTGCTCCAGGACTACTACGAACCGGACAACGCCCTCGGCTTCTTCGGCGACAAGGCCTATTACTTCTCGCGGTCCCTGTCCTTCGTGGACAAGGTCGACGAACCCTATCCGGCCCACGATTACGAAGACAGCCTGGCCAACTTCGTCATGTACACCTATTACCGCAACGGCCTTCCCCTGAAGGACGACGCCAAGGAAAAACACTGACGGCGGCCCGGGCGGGCACGATGTCCCCTGCCGGCGCACCGGAAATTTTCCGGCGGGACAAGGTTTTGCGGCGATTGTGTAACCTATGAAACACAAGTGCTTCTTGACGTGTCCTGCCGGCAGGAGTACACTTTACATATGCAGCAAATATAAGGAAACAGGTGTAACCATCATGAGTATGACGCACAACGTCGCAACTGCATATGCCTTTACCTACGGCTATAGCTACTATTACGGCTATGGCTATTTTGGCGTGGCAAAATGCGACGTAGAAGCGCGTACCCCTGAAGCATAAGGCGACAGGTTTCCGGCAGTGCGGCCGGGCCTGGCGGACAGCCAATTCAGGCGGGCTCTTTTACGGAGCCCGCCTTTTTTGTTGCAGGAGCAATCAGTTACCAGGCAGAAACAAAAAGGACAAAGGAAAAGGAGAGAACCATCATGATCATCGTAATGAAACCCAACGCCCCCGTCGAGGAACGGGACAGAATCATCAACAGACTGCAGGAACGCGGCTACAAAGTCGACATCAGCGCCGGCAACCAGCGGACCATTTTAGGTATCATCGGCGATACGAGCGTGCTCAATCCCCATGACCTGATGGTCAACGACTGGATTGAGAAGGTCATGCGCGTGGAAGAACCGTTCAAACGCGCCAACCGGGCCTTCCATCCCGAAGACACCGTCGTTGATGTGGGCGGTGTCAAGATCGGCGGCCGGACCATCCAGGTCATGGCCGGTCCGTGCAGCGTGGAAAACCACGACCAGGTCGTGAGCATCGCGAAGTCCGTCAAGATGGCCGGTGCCCACCTGCTCCGCGGCGGCGCCTTCAAACCCCGCACCTCGCCGTACTCCTTCCAGGGCCTCGGCGCACCGGGCCTGGACCTGTTGAAGGAAGCCCGCGAAGAAACGGGCCTGCCGATTGTGACGGAAATCATGAGCGCCGATATGCTCGACCGTTTCGTGGAAGACGTGGACATGATCCAGGTCGGCGCCCGCAACATGCAGAACTACACCCTGCTCAAGGAGCTGGGCCGGACGCGCAAACCCATCCTGCTGAAACGCGGCCTGGCGGCCACGGTCCAGGAATGGCTCATGAGCGCCGAATATATCCTGGCCGAAGGCAACCCCAACGTGGTCCTGTGCGAACGGGGTATCCGCACCTTTGAAAACTATACGCGCAATACCCTGGACCTGAGCGCCGTGCTGGCGGCGAAAAAGCTGAGCCACCTGCCGGTCATCGTCGATCCGAGCCATGCGGCGGGCCTGTGGTGGATGGTGCCGCAGCTGGCCAAGGCCGCCGTGGCAGCCGGTGCGGACGGCCTGCTGATCGAAGTGCACAACGATCCGGAAAAAGCCCTGTGCGACGGGGCCCAGTCCCTGAAACCGGAACGGTTTGCCGAACTCATGGGCGAACTGAAGGGCATTGCCCGCATCATCGGGCGTGATATGTGAGGAGGCACGACATGAGCGGATCCTTTTCCGACCGTCCGGCGGACCCCGGTTTGTTCGGGAACCGTCCCCTGGAAGACCTGACGTTCGCCATCGTGGGCCTGGGTCTGATCGGCGGTTCCTATGCCAAGGCGCTGCGTAACCTGCGGGTGAAGCGCGTCCTGGGCGCGGACATCAGCCACGGCATCGCCCACGCGTGCCTGAACGCCAACATGATCGACGACATCGTGGAACCCGGCGGGGCCTCCCTGTCGGAGGCCGACGTGGTCATCTTCTGCATCTACCCGAGCGCCGTGGAAGCCTTTGTACGGGAACACCGGCAGGACTTCCGGCCGGGCATGCTCCTGACGGATGCGACCGGCGTCAAGGGACACCTGCCTGCGGCCATCCAGGCCATGCTGCCGGAAGGCTGCGAGTTCCTTTCGGGACACCCCATGGCGGGGCGCCAGGGCAGCGGCCTGGGCATGTCCGACGCGGCCATCTTCCGGAACGCGAACTATATTTTGGTGCCGACGGAGAAAAACACGAAGGCGGCCATCGCCTGGATGCAGGCTTTCGCCAAGGCCCTTGGCTGCGCCCGTACCGTGTCCGTCACCATGGAGGAACACGACCGCATCATTGCCTACACGAGCGACCTGCCGCACATAACGGCGGTTTCCCTCGTCAATAGTTCGTCGTATAATGAGAATACAAGGTATTTCATCGCCGGCGGGTTCCGGGACGCGACGCGCGTCGCCGACATCAACCCGGAACTGTGGAGCGACCTGTTCCTGGCCAACCGGGAAAACGTACTGGCGGAAATCGAGAAACTGCAGAAACAGCTCGACCGCTGGCACAAGGCCGTGGCTGACAATGACCGCGAGGCCCTCAAGGCCATTTTGAAAGAGGCGGGCCCGCGGCGCCGTCAATTGTATTGAGCGGCACGAAGACGGACAAACGAGGTGGAACGATGCGTAAGGTACAGGTTGCCCTGGGCAGCAGAAGTTATGACATTGAAATAGAGAAGGGCCTGCTGGCGCAGGTCGGCGCGAAGGTACACGCCCTGCTGCCGCAGGCGGAAACCGTCGCCGTCATCACCGATTCGAATGTGGGACCCCTTTACAGCGGCGCCTTGTGCAAGGGACTGACGGAAGCGGGCGTCAAGGCGCCCGTGCTGACGTTCCCCGCCGGCGAGGAAAGCAAGAACCTGACGACCCTGGGCCATTTGTATGAAGGCCTTGCAGAGGCCGGCGTCACCCGCAGCGACGCGGTCCTCGCCCTGGGCGGCGGCGTGACCGGCGACATGGCGGGCCTGGCAGCGGCCACGTTTTTACGGGGCGTGGCTTTCATCCAGGTGCCCACGTCGCTTCTGGCGGCGGTGGACAGCAGCGTCGGCGGCAAGGTGGCCGTAGATCTGCCCTGCGGCAAGAACCTCGTGGGAGCCTTTTTGCAGCCGAAAGCGGTCTACATCGACCCGGACCTGCTGCGGACCCTGCCGGCCCGGTTCCTGCACGACGGCATGGCCGAGGTGATCAAATACGGCTGCATTTTCGACGCGGACCTGTTCGAACGCCTGGGCCGGATCCATTCCGATGCGGAACTGCTGGACGCGGCGGACGACATCATCGAGCGCTGCTGCGCCCATAAGGCCCGTGTCGTGGAACACGATGAATTTGAAAAAGGGGAGCGCATGCTCCTTAACTTTGGCCACACCCTGGGCCACGCCGTGGAAAAGACCTTCCATTACGAGACCTATTCCCACGGGGAAGCCGTCGGCATCGGCATGGTGCTGCTCACGCGGCAGACGGAGCAGCTGGGCCTGACGGAACGGGGTACGGCGGACCGCATCGCGGCGCTGCTGCGGCAGTACAGCCTGCCGACGGATGTGAAGATGGCCTCTGCCGATTTCCTGCAGACCATCGCCATGGATAAAAAGAAGCGGGGCGACCACATCACGCTGATCGTGCTGCACGCCATCGGGGACAGCTTCCGCCACCCCGTCGCGTTCCGCGGCCTGGCGGCCTATCTGCCTAAGGAGGACTGACATGACGCGTTACCAAGTGATTCCGGCCCGCCTGCACGGCACGGTGCCGGTTCCCTCGTCCAAGAGCATGGGCCACCGCCTGTGCATCTGCGCCGGCCTGTCCGAAGGCACCTGCACGGTGGACAACATCGCCCTGTCGAAGGATATCGAGGCGACGAACCGCTGCCTGGCGGCCCTGGATGTCCCCATAGCGGAGGCGGAACCGGCCGCGGCGGGGCGCAAGGCCTTCACCTACGGAAAAGGCGGGGCCTGGAAACAGCTGGACGGCGCCCGCGCGGCGGACTGCGGGGAATCGGGCTCGACACTGCGCTTCTTCATTCCCCTGGCTGCCCTGACAGGCGTTCCGTTTACCTTTACGGGCCACGGGAAACTCGTATCCCGTCCGGAACAGCCCTATTACGATATTTTTGCTAAACAGGGACTGCCGTACCGGACGGGAACGGACGGTCATCTGCCCCTGACGGTGCATGGCCGCCTGCAGCCGGGAGATTACGTGCTTCCCGGCGACGTGAGTTCCCAGTTCGTGTCGGGCCTTTTGTTCGCCCTGCCGCTGCTGGACGGCGATTCGGACCTGACCATTGTGCCACCCCTGGAATCGGCGAGCTACATCGGCCTGACACTGCAGAGCATCCGCCGCTTCGGGATTACGGTGGAGCAGCAGGACGACCTGCATTACCATATTCCCGGCCGGCAGACCTACCGGGCTCCGGCGCCGCGTGTCGCCGTCGAAGGGGACTGGTCCCAGGCGGCTTTCTGGCTCGTGGCCGGCAGCCTCGGCGCCACGCCGGACGGCATCACCTGCGCCGGCCTGGACGGTTCTTCCGGGCAGGGCGACAAAGCTGTGCTTGCGATTCTGCGCCGCATGGGGGCGGACATTACGGAAAAGGACGGCTGTTACACGGCCCGTCCGGCCCGTCTGCACGGCACGGTCATCGATGCGTCGGACTGCCCGGACCTGGTGCCGGTCCTGTCCGTCGCGGCAGCGCTGGCCGACGGAGAGACACATATTGTCCATGCGGGCCGCCTGCGTCTCAAGGAATGCGACCGCCTGGCCGCCATGGCGGCGGAACTGGGCAAGTTGGGCGCCCGGGTGGACGAGGAGCCGGAAGGGCTGCGCATCCACGGCTGTCCTGACGGACTGGCCGGCGGCGCCGTGACGCAATCCTGGAACGACCACCGCGTGGCCATGAGCCTCGCCGTGGCTGCCCTGGGCTGCAAAGCACCCGTTGAAATCAGCGGCGGGGAGAGCGTGACGAAATCCTATCCCGGATTCTGGACGGATTACGGGGCGTTAGGTGGAAAATACAGGGGGATGGAGGAAGGAAAATGAGCGCAACATACGGAGAAACGGTCCGGCTGACCATTTTCGGCGAATCCCACGGCAAGGGCATCGGCCTCGTGCTGGACGGCGTGCCGGCGGGTACGCCTGTGGACGAGGACTTCATCCGTTCCGAAATGGCGCGGCGCGCGCCGGGACAGAACCTGATGTCGACGCAGCGCAAGGAGACGGACGCCTTTATCATCGAAAGCGGCGTCTTCGAAGGCCGGGCTGCCGGAACGCCGATCTGCGTGCTGATTCCCAACAGCGACCAGCATTCGAAGGATTATTCCATTTTGAAGGACACCATGCGTCCGGGCCATGCCGATTATGCCGGCAAGGTCAAGTACCGCGGTTACAATGACTACCGCGGCGGCGGACACTTTTCCGGCCGTCTGACGGCACCTCTCGTGTGGGCCGGCGCCCTGGCGAAGACGGTCCTGGCGAAGGAAGGCATCCTGATCGGTGCCCACATCGCCCGCCTGGCCGATGTGACGGACAAGGCCTTCGACCCCATGGGGGAGAAGGCGGAAACCCTGTTGGCCCTGCGGACGCACGTGCTGCCCACCCTGGACGCGGACGCGGCACCGCGCATGGAAGCCGCCGTCCTGGCTGCCCGGGAAGCCCTGGACAGCGTCGGCGGTGTGGTGGAGGTCATGGTCACGGGCCTGCCGGCCGGACTGGGGGATCCCTTCTTCGATTCCCTGGAAAGCCGCCTGGCCCACGCCCTCTTTTCCGTGCCGGCCGTGAAGGGCCTGGAGTTCGGCGACGGCTTCGGCATCGCCGCCCTGCGCGGCAGCCAGGCCAACGATGCCATGCATTACGAAGGCGGCACCGTGAAGACCCTGACCAACCATAACGGCGGCATCACCGGCGGCATCACGAACGGCATGCCCGTCGTGTTCCGCGCCGCCGTCAAACCGACGCCGTCCATCGCGCGCCCCCAGCGCACGGTGAACCTGGCGGAAGGACGCGATACGGTACTGGAAATCAAAGGCCGCCACGATCCCTGCATCGTGCCCCGTGCCGTGCCGGTCCTGGAGGCCGTGACGGCGTGGACGCTGTGGGACGTGCTGCTGTGCGGTCAGAGAGGAGACAGAGATACATTATGACGGAACCGGATTTGGAACAGCTGCGGGCGGAAATCGACCGGCTCGACAACACGCTGGTGGAGACACTGGAAGCGCGCTTCAACGCCGTGCGCCACGTGGCTGCCTATAAAGATGCCCGCAAGATGCCCGTCCTCGACCGGGAACGGGAACTCAAGGTCATCGCCAAGACCGTCGGGCGCCTGCACGACAAAGCCTATGCGCCCCAGCTGCAGGAGATCATGGAGAAGGTCATGGCCGTGAGCCGCAACCTGCAGATCGATATCCTGGCGGACAACATCCGCAAACGGGAGCAGGCCGGCGACCCCATCCGCGTAGGCTACCAGGGCGTGAAGGGCTCCTTCAGCCACCAGGCCCTGGAAGACTATTTCGCCGGCGTGCCGAAGGTCGAAATGAACTATGTCCATTTCGAGGATGTCGTCGTGGCCGTCAAGAACCACGAAATCAAGTACGGCGTCCTGCCCATTGAAAACTCGTCCACGGGCGGCATCACGGAAGTCTACGACCTGGTCCGCCGCTATGACTGCCACATCGTCGGCGAAAAAGGCATCAAGGTGGACCAGAACCTGCTTGCCTTGCCGGGCGCGGCACTGGAGGACATCCGCAAGGTCTATTCCCATCCCCAGGGCTTCGAGCAGTCCCGGGCCTTCTTCCGCAAACACCCGTCCATGGAGTTCGTGCCGTTCTTCAACACGGCGCGGAGCGCGAAGATGGTCGCCGAGAGCGGGGACAAGACCAAGGCCGCCATCGCGTCCAGGCAGGCGGCGAAACTCTACGGCCTGACGGTGCTGGCGGAAAACATCAACTACAACAATGCGAACACGACGCGGTTCATCATCATTGCCGACGAACCGGAACACCGTCCCGACGCGAACAAGATCACCGTGGTCATCGCCACGAAACACGAACCAGGTTCCCTGTACAAGGTCCTGGGACATTTTTATGCCTGCGGCCTGAACATGACGAACCTGGAGTCGCGTCCCATTGACGGGCGGTCGTGGGAGTACTTCTTCCATATCGACCTGACGGGCAACCTGGACGATCCCAAGGTGCGCCAGGGCCTGCAGGAAATTGCCGAACACAGTGCCTACTGCAAGATTCTGGGCAACTACGTGTCCGACGAAGATGTCATGTTGTGAGGTGCGCAAATGATCCGACTGGGTTTACTGGGGGCGAAGCTGGGCCACAGCATTTCGCCGCAGATTCACGAGGCCGTGGCGGACAAGCTGGGCCTGGAACTGACGTATGAGCGCATCGAGGTGCCGGCGGAAGCGCTGCCGGCCAAGGTGCGTGCCCTGCGGCAGTCCTACCGGGGCGTCAATGTGACGATTCCCCATAAAGTGGCCGTCATGAAGGAACTGGACTGGATTTCGCCCGAAGCGGCGGCCATCGGGGCCGTCAATACGGTTTTGTTCAAGCCGGACCGGGCCGAAGGGTACAATACGGACTATTTCGGGTTCTACCGCCTGCTGGAACACAACGGCCTTCTGCCGCGGGGCAAAAAGGTCTGCGTCCTCGGCACGGGCGGGGCCTCGCGGGCCATTCTGCAATGCCTGCAGGACGAAGGGGCGGCTTCCATCCATGTCATTTCGCGCCATCCGGAAACGGCGACGGATGACCTGCGCCGCCGTTTCGCCATGGCCGATTACGACCAGCTGCGCCAGATGGACGGCGACCTGCTCGTCAACTGCACGCCCGTGGGCATGTTCCCGAAAGTGGACGCGGCACCGGTGGATGCGGCCGTCATGGACCGTTTCGGCGCCGCCGTGGACATTGTCTACAACCCGGCGGAGACGCAGTTCATGAAACTGGCCCGGAGCCAGGGAAAAAAGGCCGTCAACGGGCTCTACATGCTCGTCGCGCAGGCCGTCAAGGCCGATGAAATCTGGCTGGGACGCACCCTCGACGCCGGCCTGATTGACGAAGTGGCTGCCCGCGTGCGCGGCTTATTGTGAGGTTACCATGAAGAACATTGTGTTGATCGGCATGCCCGGCTGCGGCAAAACGACCTTCGGGCGCTACCTGGCGGAGCTGCTGCAGATGGATTTCATCGACGCCGACCCGGAAATCGAAAAAGACACGGGCAAGACCATTCCGGAACTTTTCGCCGTCAGCGAGGACTGGTTCCGGCAATGCGAAACGGCGACGGTGCGGCGCCTGGCCAGACTGGAAGGAAAGGTACTCGCCATGGGCGGCGGCGTGATTCTGCGGCCGGAGAACATCCGCGCCTTGAAGGAGAACGGCGTCGTCATCTACCTGGACCGGCACCCCGATGACATCGTCAGCGACGTGGACATGGCCTACCGGCCTTTGCTGAAGGGCGGCACGGGGCGCGTCTATGAACTGTACGACCAGCGGCACCGGCTCTACGAAGAGGCCGCCGACATCACCGTCCCCAACAAGGGCACGCGCAAAGATGTATTGAAAGCCCTGCTGGAAGCGGGACGCAAGATCAGGGAGGAATCGAAATGAAGAAGATCCTGGTATTGAACGGGCCGAACATCAACCTGCTCGGCATCCGCGAAAAGAACATTTACGGCAGCACGACTTACGCCGATCTGTGCCGTTACATTGAAGACACGGCGGCCAAACTGGGCCTGGACGTGGAAATCAAACAGAGCAACTCCGAAGGACAGCTCGTGACCTGGATCCAGGAATGCTACGGCACCAAAGACGGCATCATTATGAATCCCGGTGCCTACACGCACTACAGCATCGCCATCCTGGACGCCCTGAAAGGCGTGAACCTGCCTGCGGTGGAAGTGCATATCAGCAACATCCACCAGCGCGAGGAATTCCGGCACCACTGCGTGACCACGGCCGGCTGCACGGGTCAGATCTGCGGCCTGGGGCTGAAGGGGTATGCCTTGGCGCTGCAGTATTTTGCCGATTAATTTGTCCGAAAAATAAAGTCCCGCAACAGCTTTCCGTTCGTACGGAAAGTCTGACTGCGGGACTTTTGGGTTTCCTGCTTCCGCGGGGTTGGGGGTGCGGGAGCAGGGAGATCCGGGGGGTCAGTTTTCATTCGGAATATGGAAGACCATGCAATAGAGCACGGGCATGATGACCAAGGTGATCATGGTGGCCACGGTCAGGCCTGCGGCCATGGCGATGGCGAGGCCGCGCCAGAAGTCGCTGGGGAACATGGGGATGAGGCCCAGGACGGTGGTGAGGGCCGTCAGCATGATGGGACGGAAGCGGACGATGACCGAGCTCACGACGGCCTGGTAAGGCGTCATGCCGTCGGCCAGGTGCTGGTCGATCTGGTCCACAAGGACCGTGGAGTTACGGATGATGGTGCCGACGAGTGCCAGGGCGCCGATTTCGGCCATGACGCTCAGGGGCGTATTGAAGAGGAACAGGCCCAGGATGACGCCGATGAGGCCCAGGGGGGCCGTGCAGACGACGACGAAGAGCTTGCGGACATCTTTCAGCATGATCATGAGCAGTACCAGCATGATGACGAGCATGGCCGGCACCGGCTTCATGATGGATTCCGTCGCTTCGACGCTGTCTTCGGCGGAGCCGTCCTGCTCAATGGTCACGCCGCCGGGCAGGTTCTTGATGAGCGTCTTGGACTGGTCCAGGATTTCGTGGGTGACATCGTTGCCGGTGACGCCGGACACGATACCTGCGTTGACGGTGACGGTCGGTTTCAGGTTGCGGCGCCAGATCATGCCGTCTTCGTTGACATAGCTCAGGTGGGCCACCTGTTTCAGCTGGACGGCGCCTCTCGCCGTAGGAATGGCCAGGTTGCCGACTTCCTCGATGCTGGAGTGGTCGACGGGGTTCAGGCGGAAGACCATGTCGATGGCCTGGTCGCCTTCGTAGTACTGGCTCACGGTGTAACCGGAGATTTCCGCGTACAGGGCGGAGGAAACGGTTTTCCGTGTCAGGCCCATCTGGCGCAGTTTGTCGTCATCCAGTTCGACCTTGAGGGCCGGGGCCTTTTCCATCCAGTCGTAGCGGATCATGGTGATCTTCTTGTTGGCCATCATGACCTGTTTCAGCTTGTCCGCGTACTCCTTGGCCAAAGCGTCCGTCGGGGCGCTGACGCGGATCATGACGGGGTAGGGGCTCGGCGGGCCGAGCGGAATGGAGCGGGAATAGGTCTGGACCGTGGGGAACTGCTGTTCCACGATCTTCGTGATCTTCTTTTCCATGCGCTTGCGGGCGTCGATGTCCTTGGCGACGACGACGAGCTGGGCGTAATTGTTACGCGGCAGGACGGGGTCGAGGACGAGGACGAAACGGGGGCACGATTTGCCGACGTAGGTCGAGACGCTGGCGACATCTTTGTCTTTGAGGACGATGTCCGTCAGCTGTTTGGCCACTTTATCGCTGGCGGCGAGGCTGGATCCTTCGGGCAGGTTCAGTTCGACCAGCAGTTCCGGCCGCACGGAGGCGGGGAAGAATTCCTGTGTCAGTTTGGTGCCCAGCAGCAGGAAGGCGCAGAACACGGCGATGGCACCGGCGATGACGGTCTTGCGGTGTTCCAGGGCCCAGCGCAGCACTGTACGGAATTTCTTGTAGAATGGTTTCTGGTACAGAGGGTTGTCTTCGGGGGCGATCTTTTTGCCGGCCGCGGCCCCCTGGTTGGTCGGCACAATCCACTGGTAGGCCAGGGTCGGGGCGACGGTGGCGGCAATGAACCAGCTCGACATGAGGGTGACCGTGATGACGGCGAAGAGGCTGCCCGCGTATTCGCCGACGTTCGATTTGGCGAAGGCGATAGGCATGAAGCTGGAGCAGGTGATCATGGTGCCTGTCAGCAGCGGCTTGGAACAGCTTTCAAAGGCGAAGGAACAGGCTTTGATGCGGTCCCAGCCTTCGTTTATCTTGTTTTCTATCATCTCGACGACGACGACGGAGTCATCGACGAGCATGCCCAGCGCGATGACCAGGGCGCCCAGGGACACCTTGTGCAGGTCGATGCCGAGCAGGTACATGCCCACCATGCTGCACGTCAGTACCAGAGGAATGCAGCACGAAATGACGTAGCCGCTCTTGCGTCCCAGGGTCATGAGGCTGACGACGAGGACGATGGCGATGGCTTCCAGCAGGCTCTCCATGAAGTCATTGATGGAGTTCTTGACGACCTGGGGCTGGTTCAGGACCTGGCTGATCTCGAACCCGACCGGCAGTTTGCCGCGGATTTCCTTGATCTTCTTGTCCAGGTTTTCCCCGAGGCGCAGGTTGTTGCCGCCGTCGGTCATGGAGATGGCGATGCCGATGCAGGGCTTGCCGTTGAAATACATTTTCGGTTCCGCCGGATCCGCATAGCCGCGCTGGATGACGGCGATGTCGCCGAGGCGCATTACGCGGCCGTTGCCGCTGACCGGCAGGGATTCGATGTTCTTGACCGTGTCGGGAATGCCCGTGAGGCGCAGGTACGTGTTATGCGTGTCGTCGTGCTTCATGGCGGCCGGCGTCACGGACGTTTCCGCCGCAATCACGCGGGCCAGGTCGTCGACGCTCAGGCCCAGTTCCGACAGCTTCGTGTTGTCGACCTGGATATAGACTTTTTCGGGCTGCACGCCCAGCAGCTCGACCTTCTTGACGTCGGGAACCTGGACGAACATGTCCTTGATTTTGCTGGCCACGCGGCGCATTTCTTCGTACGAAAAACTATCCGATGTAATGGCATAGACGTTGCCAAAGACATCGTCGAAGTGGTCGTCGAAGTACGGCCCGTAGATGTCGGACGGCAGATTCCGCTTGTTGTCCGAAACCAGGTTGCGCACTTCCTGCCAGCGGGCCTTCATCTGTTCGCTGGAGGTCGAATTCTTCAGGAACACGTTGACGACGGACACACCGGGACGGGAGTAACTCGTCACATAGTCCACGTCGGGCACGGTCTGGGCGACTTTTTCGATTTTATCGGTCACCTGCATTTCCATCTGCTTGGCCGTGGCGCCGGGCCAGCTGGTCGAAATGACCATCTGCTTGACGGCGAAGTTCGGGTCTTCCTGCCGCCCCAGGGTGAAATAGGAAATGATACCCATGACGGCGACGAGGGCAGCGAAAAAGTAGACGACCTGCTTATGCTTGATGGACCATTCTGCCCAGTTGCTGCTCATTTGAATTCACTGCCTTCCAGTTGGACTTCTTCCCCTTCGGAAATCTTGTTGGCACCGCCCGTGACGACGATGTCCCCTTTGACAAGGCCGGAAGAGATCTTGACGTTGCTGCCTTCGTAACCGGCTACGGTGACGTCGGTCTTGACGGCTTTCCGGTCGCGTACGACCCAGACCTGGGGCTGGCTGCCCGTCTGGTAGATGGCGCTGGACGGAATGACGATGGCGCTTTCCACGCCCGTGTCCAGGGTCACTTTGGCTGTCATGCCCAGTTTGGCGGCATCGGGCCAGTTATCGACGGCAACGCGCACGCGGTACGTGCGGGTCACGCTGTCCGCCATGGAGGCGATTTCCGTGACCGTGCCGTGGGCCGTCACGTTGTTGAGGGCCCAGAAGGTGACCGTGGCGTCCATGCCGGGATGGACTTCGCCCAGACGGTTTTCCGGTACGTAGAACTGGATTTCCCGGTTGCCGGACTGGACGACCGTCGCCACCGGCGTGCCGGCGGACACGACCTGGCCCACTTCGCCGGACAGGGACGAAACACTGCCGTCGTGGTCGGACACGAGCTGCGTGTAGCCCATCTGGTTCTGTGCCTGGGTCAGGTTTGCCTCGGCGCTGCGGAGCGACGCTTCGGCCGCTTCGTACTGGGTCTTGTATTGGTCGCGCGTCATGGTGCTGACGGCGCCTTTTTCAAACAGGGATGCATAGCGGGCGTAGTTGTCCCGGGCCAGCTTGTAGTTCGACTGGGCCGAGTTGTAGGCGGCCTGGGCCGCGTTCAGGGACTGGCGTACGTCCTTCGGGTCGATTTCCATGAGCACCTGGCCGGCGCGGACCGTATCGCCTACATTGACGTTGCGGCGGATGATTTTGCCGGATACCTGGAAGGCCAGGCTGCTTTCGTATTTACCGCGCACCGTGCCGGGATAGACGGCCTTGTTGTCCGTCGAGGTTTCGCCGACGGTGATGGTGCGCACCACGGGAACCATGCGCTCGTCCTTGATGTCCGGGAACAGGGCGGCGTACACGCGCCAGAGGACGAACAATACGACGACGACCCCCAGTATGATATAATGAGTACGGGTCAGTTTGACCGACGGAAGTTTCATGGTTCCAGCTTCTCCTTTCCTGTCAGCAGCGACCGCAGATAGGTCATGTAGGTGCTGCGGACGCGCTCGAAATCGTTGGTGCCCTTCAGGCGCCGTTCATGCGGATTGTACTGATAGGTCATCAGGTAAAATGCCAGGATGGAGAGCAGGGTGAAGGCAGCGGCGTAATTATCCACGTCGGGCCGGATGGAACCGTCCGCCTTGGCCTGGTCGAAGAGCGCGGCCATATGGTCGTAGAACGCGTAGATGGCGGTGCCGAACTTCTGCTCGCTTTCCTTGGTCGGCATCAGCAGTTCGCGGTAGATGACGCGCATGCTTCTGTTATCCTGCAGATGGGTCTTCGCCTGCTCGTCCATGAGCTGCCGGATGCGCTGCAGCCCCGTCAGCCGGGAGTTGCGCGTCCGCAGGATGCTGTTGTTGAAGATATCGATCTGCGCTTTCAGGACGGCTTCGTACAGCTGGCGCTTGCCGCCGAAATGGTAGCTGATGAGCGCGCTGTTGACGTGTGCCGCCGCGGCAATCGTCTTGATGGAGACCGCTTCGTAGTTGTTTTCCGCAAACAGCTGCGTTGCCGCCTGCAGGATCTTTTCTGTTGTGTCCGGTCCCTGGACATCGTTCTTTGCCATTTGAATTTCCCCCCAACCCAAGATGTCTTGTCATGGCACGACACAAATAGTTCGTTTGACATTAATTAATCGTTTATTTAAAATTATTATATCACAGGTATGTTCGATGTAAAGGAGGTATTTCCATGAAAAAGAAATGGATTGCGGCTGCCGCTTTGTGCGGCTATCTGGCAGGCAGCGCCCTGCCGCTGGCGACGGTACAGGCCGGCGGCGTGCTGGGTACCATCGGGTCCGTCGTGAAGACCGGCGGCATCGTCTATCTGGTGGATACATACGCGGACCAGATCAACACGTTCATCAATAAACTGACGTCGAAATACCCCATCAGCCAGGAGTATGCCACGAAGGTCGTGCCCATCATCGCCGTAGGCACCAAGGGTTACGTGGGCGCGGCGCAGATCAGCGGTCCCGTTTCGAAGGTGGAGCAATGCAAGGGCGCCCTGGCCGTCGAAGGGGAGTTCCTGAACCGTACGTTCCGCATCCAGGCCCTGATTCCCGTTGATTCCCTCGACCCGTCGAACTGCACCCGCATCCAGGGCGTCGGCGTGAGCGCCAAGATCGATGTCGCCATCTGACGGGGCCTTTGCGCCGGGCGGACTGGTACATCTTTTTGAAAAAAAGGCGAAGAATCGCCCTGTTCTGTTTCAAAGGTGACACAACTGCCCTTTGACATTCCGTGCAAAGGGTCCTATAATTGCATGTATAAACGAAAAACACAATCCCGTGAAGGAGAAAAGTAGACCGTAGGTCGTTCAGGGAGACGGTGGTCAGTGCAAACCGTCCGGCCGCAGATCGAATTCCGCTCCGGAGGAGCCAGGGGTAACAACCTGGCCGGGCACCGGCCGATATACCGGAAATGAGGCCGGCAGGCAGCTGTCGGCGAACTAAGGTGGCACCACGTGGGCAGGCCGGGACGGTTCCCGGCGTTGATTCAGACGAATTGAGGCTCTCGTCCTTATCGGGACGGGAGCCTTTTTAGCTGCCCCGTCCTTCAGTGGTCCGGCGGGCAGACCGGCGGACGGAAATCGCGAGGAGGCAGCATATCATGTACAAAGTATTGGTAACGGAACGCATTTCGGACAAGGGTGTGGCAAAGCTCCAGGCCCAGCAGGATTTCCAGGTCGACGTGAAGCTGAACCTGCCGCGGGAAGAACTGCTGCAGATCATTCCGGATTACGACGCCATCGTCGTCCGTTCTGTCACGAAAATCAATGAGGAATTTTATGAACATGCCACGAACCTGAAGGTCGTGGGCCGCGCCGGCAACGGCGTCGACAACATTGAAATGGAAGGCGCCACGCAGCGCGGCATCATCGTCGTGAACACGCCGGAATCCAACATCATTTCGGCCTGCGAGCACACCATCGGCCTGCTGCTGGCTTCGTGCCGCAACACGGTGCGCGCCCATAAGATGATTGAGAGCCGCAAGTGGGACCGCGACGGCCTGAAGGGCATGGAACTGTACGGCAAGACGCTGGGCATCATCGGCCTCGGCCGTATCGGCGGCCTGTTGTCCACGCGTATGCAGGCGTTCGGCATGAAGATCATCGCCTATGATCCGTACATTGCCGATGCGCGCTTCAAGAAATACAACGCCCGCAAGTGCGAGACCCTGGACGAACTGCTGAAGGACGCCGATGTCATCAGCATCCATACGCCGAAGACCGAAGAGACCATGAACATGATCACCTACAAGGAATGGCTCAAGTGCAAGAAGGGCGTCCGCGTCGTGAACTGCGCCCGCGGCGGCCTGTACAATGAGCAGGACCTGGCCCGCGCCATCAAGGAAGGCATTGTGGCCAGCGCCGGTATCGACGTGCTCGTGGACGAACCGAAACCCATTTCCCCGCTGATCGACCTGCCGCAGTGTGTCCTGACGCCGCATCTGGGCGCCGACACGTACGAGGCACAGGACAACGTGGGCCTCGCCATTGCGGAAGAAGTCATTGCGGCCCTGCACGGCGAAATCGTGGCCAACGCCGTCAACCTGCCGGCCCTGCCGGCCAGCGAGCTGGACGCCGTGAAGGTGCAGATGACCCTGGCCGAGGACCTGGGCAAACTGTATTACCAGCTGCAGCATGAGGCCATCAACAAGGTGGAAGTCATCTACAGCGGCGCCATGGCCGAAATGGAGACGAACATGATCACCCGCGCCGTCCTCAAGGGCGTTTTCGAACCGGTCCTGAAGGAACGCGTCAATTACGTCAATGCCATGATCACGGCCAACGGCCGCGGCGTGGAAGTCGTGGAAAGCAAGGAATCCGGCACGGTCAACCTGCTCCGCGTCAACATCTACACGAAGAGCGGCAAGTTCACCGTGGCGGGCAATACGACGCCGGAAGGCGCCATCCGCATCAAGGATATCGACGGCTACCAGTTCGACTGCGAACCGGCACCGTACATGCTCGGCATCAACAACGTCGATAAACCGGGCATGATCGGCCGCATCGGCACGGTGCTCGGCGCGGAAAACGTCAACATCGGCAACATGCAGGTCAGCCGCAACGCCAAGAACGATGTGGCCATGATGCTCATGACCGTCGACAGCGCGGTCGATCCGACGACGCTGCACACAATCCAGGCTTTCGAAGGCATCACCAAGGCGGCCAATATCCGCATGTGACGGCAGCGCAAGGTATCCGGCCGGCCCCCCGGGGCCGGGTTGGGAAATACACAGTAAATTCACAAACTTTTCCGTGCATTTCCCGGCGGAATCTGTTATACTAAGCCTAGCAGTGTGAATCCCTACAAAAATCGTAGCCGATTCTGCCGCTGCGGTAAAACAGCCAAATGCGGGCTGTGCCCGGTGCACGGTCCTCATCAATATAACTCTCTTTCCCTTATAATCCTATATCTTGTTTTCTTTTCACGTGTCTGTGTTTCACGATGCAGGTACATACCGGCAGGTTTCTGCCGGTTTTTTTTTGCACGTTCCAAGGGTCCGGAACGGAGAATTTTGCGGCGGGACGGGAAATACATCTGCCCAAGGAGGGCGCCATATGATATAATTAGGTATAATTTTTTGTGCCGCCGTGGCACACCGCATACTGAGGGAGGTCCATCATGCAAGAGGGTATCTTAGAGAGGGTATTTCATTTGAAGGAAAACGGGACAACGGTCCGTACGGAACTGATGGCCGGTCTGACGACGTTCATGACCATGGCCTATATCCTGGCCGTCAACCCGTCGATTCTGAGCGTCACCGGCATGGATAAGGGGGCCCTGCTCACCGTCACGGCGCTGGCTTCGTGCCTGGCGACCCTGATGATGGCGGCCTTTGCCAACTATCCGTTCGCCTTGTCCGCCGGCATGGGCCTGAACGCCTATTTCGCCTTCACCGTCGTCAAGCAGATGGGCTATTCCTGGGAAATGGCCCTGGCCGCGGTCTTCGTGGAAGGCATCATCTTCATCGTCATGTCCCTGACCAATATCCGGCAGGCCATCTTCAACACGATTCCGTTGAGCATGAAGCAGGCCGTGTCCGTCGGCATCGGCTTGTTCATCGCCCTCATCGGCCTGTTCAACGCCCATGTCATCGTGGCGAACCCGGCGACGAAGATCGCCCTGTTCTCCTTTAAGCAGTCCCTGCTGGGCGGCACGTTCCACAGCGTCGGCATCACGGTCGTCCTGTCCCTGATCGGCATCCTGGCCACGGGCATCATGATGGCCAAGAACATCAAGGGCAATATCCTGTGGGGTATCCTGCTGACCTGGCTGCTGGGCGTCGTGTGCGAGCTGACGGGCCTCTATGTGCCCAACCCGAAACTGGGTATGTTCAGCGTGCTGCCGAACTTCTCCGCCGGCCTGGCTTCGTTCCTGCCGGCTGATCCGTCGCCGATCTTCCTGAAACTGGATCTGTCCCGGGTGGCGTCCCTGGATTTCCTGGTCGTCGTCCTGGCCTTCCTCTTCGTCGACCTCTTTGATACGCTGGGCACGCTGATGGGCGTTGCCTCGAAAGCCGACATGCTGCGTCCGGACGGGACCCTGCCCCGCATCAAGGGCGCCCTCATGGCCGATGCCTGCGGCACCGTGCTCGGCTCCCTCATGGGCACCAGCACCGTCACGACCTTCGTCGAAAGCGCCTCGGGCGTCAGCGAAGGCGGCCGCACGGGCCTGACGAGCGTCACCGTCGCCGTCCTCTTCTTCCTGTCCCTGTTCCTGTCGCCGATCTTCATGGCCATTCCGGCTTTCGCCACGGCTCCGGCCCTGGTCATCGTCGGATTCCTCATGGTTTCGTCCATCACGAAGATCGACTTCACGAATCTGACGGAAGCGATTCCGGCGTATATCTGCATCATCGCCATGCCGTTCGCTTACAGCATTTCCGAAGGCATCTCCTTCGGCATCATTTCCTACGCCATCATCAACACCCTCACGGGCCATGCCAAACGGGTGAGCCCGCTGATGTATGTTTTGGCGGTCATCTTCATCTGCAAGTACATCTTATTGTAACGAACGTTACACAAATAAATTTACACTTCATATTGACTTGTCAGCAAATATTTGCGATAATGTAACAGTAGTCCTGATGCATTGGGACAAAGAAAGGCGAAGAACGGAAATTGACCATCTTCGACCCGCCAAAGAGAGGAAGCGGCCGGTGCAAGCTTCCGCGGAGGGGTGGTCATCTGGGCCGGGAGCCGTGGCCGGGAACAGAGTACCGGCTGCCGTGGCAGCGCGTCAAGCAGTGCACAATGAAGTGATAAACCAGGGTGGTACCGCGAATTTTCGCCCCTGTCTGCAAGAGCAGGCAGGGGCGTTTTCTATGAGTGAACACAGGGCAGACGGACTGCCCGCAAGAGAAGGAGAGTGTATTGTTATGGGAATGACGATGACACAGAAGATTCTGGCCAACCATGTCGGCCGTCCTTTTGTGGAAGAAGGGGACCTGCTGGTCTCCCAGGTGGATCTGGTGCTGGCGAACGACATTACGGGACCGCCCGCCATCAACGTGTTCAATGAAATCGGAGTGCCGGTCTTCGACAAGGACAAAATCGCCCTGGTGCCGGACCATTTTTCGCCGTGCAAGGATATCAAGTCCGCCACGTTGTGCAAGCAGATGCGCGATTTCGCCCGCAAGCATCAGATTACGAACTATTTCGAAGTAGGCCGCATGGGCATCGAACACGCCCTGCTGCCGAACAAGGGCCTCGTCGCCCCCGGTGAGATCATCGTCGGCGCCGACTCCCACACCTGCACCTATGGTGCCCTGAACGCCCTGTCCACCGGCATGGGCCAGACCGATATCGGCTGCGCCATGGCCAGCGGCACGGCCTGGTTCAAAGTGCCTGCGGCCATCAAGGTCGAATTGACGGGTAAGATGCCCAAGTATGTCAAGGGCAAAGACCTGATCCTCACACTGATCGGCATGATCGGCGTCGACGGCGCCCGCTGCCAGAGCCTGGAATTCACGGGACCCGGCGTTCACGAACTGGATATGTCCGACCGCTTCACCATCTGCAACATGGCCATCGAGGCCGGCGGCAAGAACGGCATCTTCCCCGTGGACGACAAGACGGAAGCCTTCCTGAAGGGCCGCGTCACCCGTCCGTGGAAAGCCGTGGAACCCGATCCGGACGCCCATTACGTGCGGACGGTCCGGATTGATTTGAGCAAACTGGTGCCGGTCACGGCCTATCCGCACCTGCCGGAAAACACGCACCCCGTCAGCGAATCCCATGACATCGTCATCGACCAGGTCGTCATCGGGTCCTGCACGAACGGCCGGCTGGAAGACCTGGCCCAGGCCGCCGAAGTGCTGAAGGACCATAAAGTTTGCGACCATGTGCGCTGCATCATCATCCCGGCCACGCAGGAAATTTACGAAGAGGCCATCCGCCTCGGCTATATCGACACCTTCATCAAGGCCAACGCGGCCGTTTCGACGCCGACGTGCGGTCCCTGCCTGGGCGGCTACATGGGCATCCTGGCGGCAGGCGAGCGCTGCGTTTCCACGACGAACCGCAATTTCCGCGGCCGCATGGGACACGTGGACAGCGAAGTCTACCTGGCCAGCCCCTACACCGCGGCGGCCAGCGCCGTGAAAGGCTATATCGCTTCGGCAGAGGAGGTGCTGGGAAAATGAGCAAGATCTGGCGTTATGGAGACCACGTGGACACGGATGTCATCATTCCGGCCCGCTATCTGAACATTGCAGACTTCAAGGAACTGGCGGAACACGCCATGGAAGATATCGATACCTCGTTCGCGCCGAACGTAAAACCCGGTGATGTCATCGTGGCCGGCAAGAACTTCGGCTGCGGCTCCTCCCGGGAGCACGCGCCCGTCGTCCTCAAGGTGAAGGGCGTCAAGTGCATCGTGGCGGACAGTTTCGCCCGTATCTTTTACCGCAATGCCATCAACATCGGCCTGCCGGTCCTGGAAATCGGGAACGAGGTCGAACAGATCGAGGCCGGCGACGATGTCGAAGTGGACACGCAGACCGGCACGGTCGTGGTGAAGAACAAGGGTATCACCATCAAGACGAAACCGCTGCCCGATTTCTGCCGCCATATCGGCGAGGCAGGCGGCCTGGTGAACTACGTCAAGAGCCAGTTGAAAAAGTAAGGGAGGATCCATTCATGAAGATTGTGTTGCTGCCGGGCGACGGAATTGGCCCGGAGATCATGGATGCCACGGTCAGCGTCATGGACGCGGCAGCCAAAAAGTTCGGCTTTACCCTGGAATACGATAAGCAGCTGCTGGGCGGCTGCGCCATCGACGCCTACGGCGACCCCTTTCCGGAAGTGACGGAAAAGGCTGCCCACGCGGCGGACGCCGTCATGCTCGGTGCCGTCGGCGGCCCGAAATGGGACCATGTGGACCCGTCCATCCGCCCCGAAAAAGGCCTGCTGCGCATCCGTAAATCCCTGGGTCTGTACTGCAACCTGCGTCCCATGAAGGTCAGCCGTTTCACGACCCACCTGTCCCCGCTGAAGGAGGACCGCGTGGCCGGCACGGACCTGCTCATCGTCCGCGAACTGACGGGCGGCATCTATTTCGGCACCCACAATGAGGCGGCCCTCGTGAACGGCGTGGAAACGGCGTCCGACGTGGACCTCTACACCCGTCCCGAAGTGGAACGCATTGCCCGCAAGGCCTTCGAAGCGGCGAAGAAGCGCCGCGGCAAGGTATCGTCCGTCGACAAGGCGAACGTGCTGGCCGAATCGCGCATGTGGCGCCGCATTGTGACGGAAATGCAGGAAAAGGACTATCCCGACGTGGAACTGAACCATTTTTATGTGGACAACTGCGCCATGCAGCTCGTCCTCAATCCCGCCCAGTTCGACGTCATTTTGACGAACAACATTTTCGGCGACATCTTATCCGATGAAGCGTCCGTCCTGGGCGGTTCCATCGGCCTCTTGCCCAGCGCCAGCCTCGGCGACGGCACGGGCCTCTACGAGCCGATTCACGGCAGTGCGCCGGATATCGCCGGGCAGGGCATCGCCAACCCGACGGGCACCATCCTGTCGGCGGCCATGATGTTCCGCTATTCCCTGGACAAACCGGAAGCGGCCGACGCCATCGAAGCGGCGGTCGACAAGGTCTATGCCGACGGGTTCCGCACGCCGGACCTGGCCGGTGCGGGCCTGACGAAGGTCAACACGGCGAAACTGGGCGAACTGGTGGCACAGGCGGTGCTGGACGCCAAATAGGGAATTGCCTTCCCACCCGGAAATGTATTACAATAGAATCAGGTACAGGCCCCCGGGCGATGTCCGGGGGCCTGTTTGATTGTACGAAGCGGCAGTTGTGTGCAGACCGCGGAAAGGAAGCAGACCGTCATGTCCAACCGGTTCCCACCGTATATTGTGCAGATCCTGTCGGCCCTGACGGCCGCGGGTTACGAAGCCTACGTCGTGGGCGGCGCCGTGCGGGACCTGCTTTCCGGCCAGACGCCGGGCGATTTCGATGTGACGACGTCCGCCCGGCCGGAACAGGTCTGCGAAATTGCCAGCCGCAAAGGCTGGAAGATCGTGGACAAGCTGGGCCAGAACATGGGCGTCGTCGTGGTCGTCGTGGACGGCCACGGCACCGAAGTGGCGACTTTCCGCGGCGAACGCTACAGCACGGACGTCCACCGGCCCGCCGAAGTCTGGTTCTGCGACAACCTGCGGGACGACCTGTCCCGCCGCGATTTTACGGTAAACGCCATGGCCATGGACCTGGACGGCCGGGTCTACGACTACTACGGCGGCCAGGAAGACCTGAAACGGCGCATTCTGCGCACTGTCGGCGACCCGCGCCGGCGCTACGCCGAAGACGCCCTGCGCATGTACCGGGCCTGCCGGTTCGTCGCCCAGCTCGACTTTACGTACGTAGAAGGCAGCGACACACCGGACGACGTGCGCTGGGACTACGATCCCGCCCGGTCCCTGGAAGACAACCTGCGCCGCGGCGCCGCCGAAGCGGCGGCCTTCGAAGCGGAGCACGGTACGCCCTATGGTTTCGGCATGCCCGGCACACCCTATTTTCTCCGCAAACGCTATGTGTTTGATACCTCGCGCTGTAAGGAACTCTCCCTGGAGCGGGTCCGGACGGAGCTGGAGAAGATGCTCACGTCCCGGGCGGCCGGCAAAGGCCTTATGCTGTACCTGGCCACCGGCCTGGCGGATTGCTCCTGCCGCGTCCGCGAGCGCGGGCAGGACACGTACGTGCCCGTCCTGCCGGAACTGCGCCACCTGGTCAATCTGCACCAGAACCCCCGCTACCATTGCTACGATGTCTGGGAACATACGCTGCAGGCCGTGGACAACGGCCCGCGCGACCTGATCCTGCGCTGGGCCCTGCTCCTGCACGATGTGGCCAAAGGCCTGCCCGGCGTGCGGGGCGTCAACAAGGAGGGGCAGCCCAGTGACCACGGCCACGAAAAGGAGAGCGCCAAACTGGCCCAGGGAATCTTCCCGCGCCTCGGCTACGCCCGTCCCTTCGTGAAACGCGCCGTGTGGCTCATTGCCAACCACATGCGCTTTGCCCCCATGCTTATCGCCAAAAAGAACACCCTGTACCGCTGGGTGCGCAGCGAAGCCGCCAGCGGCCGTTTCCGCAGCGAAGCCGAGCTCGCCGAAGCCTACGCCCAGGTAGCCGCCGTCTTCCTCGCCGACATGGGTGCTACCTGGTCCGGCATCCGCCACGACCCCGTCTTCGACGACGGCCGCGCCCTCGCCCGCGAGGTCGTGCACATCGCCGCCACCGAAGTGCCGGTCCACACCGGCGACCTGGCCCTTTCCGGAAAAGATGTCCAGGGACTTCTGCCTCCGCAAAGTCCCCTGACGGTGGGCGAAGCCCTGCAGTACCTGCTGCGGCGTGTGCAGAACGGCAGCGCTGCCAACGACGCGGAAGCCCTGAAAGAACTGCTCCGGCACAAACTGGACCGGGAGCTGCATAAAGGAGGAACCGGAGATGACCCACAAGCTTAAATACGTGGTCCTGCCCGTGGCCCTTGCCATGATTGTGACAGGCCTCAACATACTGCAGCATGCCGATGCGGAAGAAGCGGGCCCGCTGACGAGCTTGACCAACAGCATCATCGCCGTCCTGCAGCAGGATGGCGGCGGTGCCAATGCCGTCCTGCACCAGGCCGATGTGAAAGACTCGCCGTACTTCAAGCACGTCGATGTGTATCACCTCAAGAACGGCGGCTCCCTGACCATCCTGGAACAATACAAGACCACGCAGCAGCATACGGAATACACCTGCGGCCCGGCCGCGGCCTGGACCGTGATGACCCATTTCCTGGGTACGGCGCCGGACGACGAACTGGCCATCGCCAAAGTCATGAATACCCACACGGCGTCCATGAAGGATCCCGGCACCAACACGCGCAACATGTCCCGGTACTTTGAACAGAAAGGCTGGACCGTCCACAATGCCCTCAAGGACGGCTCGCCCAAGGACTTTGAAGCCTTCCGGGCCTTCGTCCTGAAAAACCTGAAGGCCGGCACGCCCATTATGGTGGAAAACATCGACTGGGGCGGCCACTGGCGCGTCATTATCGGCTATGACACCATGGGCGACGACAAGGATGCCAACGACGTCCTGATCCTCGCCGATCCCTACGATACCACGGACCACCTGCAGGACGGGTACAACCTCGTTTCCGCCGAGCGGTTCTACTACTCCTGGTTCGACGCCCACCTGTTCAAAAAAGGCGAACAGCAACGGCAGTGGGTGACGGCGGTGCCGCCGCGCCAGGAATGACCGGAAGTTCATCGATGCATAAAATAACCCCATGACACAGCAATCCGCATGGATTGCTGTCATGGGGTTTTTATGTTGGCCGGGCTTAAAGATTCCTTGACAACCCCTAAATAAACCTTAAACCACCGGCTGCATTTCCTTTCTCGCGAACTCCATGAACTTATCCAGCATGATCCACCGGTCGCGGTGCCGCTTGCAGCCGAAAGAGATGGTGTAGGAGGCGTCGGGCAGGCCGAAGATGCGGACGCGCCGCGCTTCACCGGGCTGCAGGAGCCGCGCGACGAGGTTGTCGGGACTGAACATGGAGCCTGTGCCGAGGACGCAGAGGGAAAGGAGCGTTTCCAGGTTGTTGGATTCGATGCGGATGTCCGGCTGGACGCCGCAGCGGGAGAACAGGCGGCGGGCGGTCTGGCCGGCGATGTTGGTATCGGCGTTGAGGAGCACGGGGCACTGCTGCAGGAAGGTCCGCCAGGCCGGTGTGTCGGAAACGGCCTTCGTTTCCAACCGGAGACCGGCTTCGGGAGCGCCTTTTTCCCACAGGGAGGCGGGGCAGACGAGGACGATCTTTTCCTTATAAAAAGGATGCAGTTCCAGGCCCGGGACGGATTTGCCGAAGAGGGCGATGGCCAGGTCGATCTGGCCGTCCAGGAGGCGCTGGCGCAGGTTCAGGTTCGAGCCTTCGGTCAAAAGGAAGCGGATGCGCGGGTACTGTTTCTGGAAGGCGGCCAATAGGTCGGGCAGGATGAGGCGTTCCCGGGTGGCGGCCGTGCCGATGCGGATTTCCCCGATTTCCTGGTCCGTCACGCCGGCCAGGGTCTGGCGCAGGCTGCGGTAGTCTTTCTGGATGGCGACGGCATAGCGGTAGAAGACCTGGCCGGCATAGGTCAGTTCCAGGGGCACGTGGCGCACGAAGAGGGGCGCGCCGACCTCTTTTTCCAGGGCGGCGATGTGGGCGCTCAGGGTCTGCTGCGTGATGTGCAGGCGCATGGCGGCGTGGGTGAAGTTGCGCTCTTCCGCCAGGGCCGTAAAGTAGTCCATTGTCAGGAAGTTCATGGTATGCCTTCTTTCGGAAAATTTCCGGATGCGGTGGTCCGGGACATCTTATACAATAAAAGCACTGTAATATAAACAAATTATAACAGTTTTATTTCGATAATGTAAAGCGGTATAATGAAGCTGCAAGGAAGGAGTGATCCTCATGAACAAAAGAACGGTGCAGCTGCTGTCCGGCCCGGTGCTGTTCGCGCTGACCATCGTGCTGCTGCGCGATTCCTTCGGCTTCAAGGGCGCCACGGCCCTGGCGACGGCGGTCTGGATGGCGGCGTGGTGGATTTTCCGGCCCGTCTCCATTTCCGTGACGTCGCTGCTGCCCATCGTCATCAACGCCTGGTTCGCCCTGGTGCCGAACAGCGTCGTCATCAGCAAGTATTTTTCGGAAATCGTGGTCCTGCTTCTGGGGTCGGACATGATCTGCATGACCTGGACCCTGACGGGGCTCGACAAGCGCGTGTCGGTCAAGGCGCTGTGCGCCATCGGGCCGTCCATGAAGCAGCAGATCTTCGTCTGGCTGCTGGCGTCGGCGGGCCTGTCCATTTTCCTGCCGAACGTGGTGGTGGCGGAAATCTTCTGCCCCATCGCCGTCGCCATGTTCCATTTCGTCGGGGAAAAGGATATCCAGAAGAGTATGCTCGCCGTGCCCATTTTCCTGGCCATCGGCTGGGGCTCCGGCTTCGGCGGTTTCGGGTCGCCCATCGGCAGCAGTGCCAACCTGGTGGCCATCAGCTACATTGAAAAGATGACGGGCCACGAGTTCATGTACCTGGACTGGGTCGTGCGGTTCCTGCCGATCCTGGCCTGCGTATTCCTCCTGAACCTGTTCTTTTTGTGGCGTCTGAAACTGCCGGCGAAGGAACTGAACGGCAGCCGCGAATTCTTCCGTCAGACCTACGCGAAATTCGGCCCCATGAAGAAAGGGGAAAAAATCGCCCTGACGCTCTTCGTCCTGGCCACCATCCTGGCCTTTGCGCGGCCCCTGTTCGCGGGCATCCTGCCGGCCATGAAACCGGCTTACTGCTTCCTGCTGCTCGGCCTGTTGACCTTCGTCCTGAAGGATGAAAAGGGCCAGGTCATGCTGAACTGGAAATACGCCGAAAGCCACGCCATGTGGGGCATGTATTTCCTGTTCGCCAGCGGCATCGCCCTGGGCCAGATGATCATCCAGACCGGCGCTGTGGGCAGACTGGCGGTCCTCATCGCCGGCCTGCACCTGGACGGCGGCATCGGGACGCTCCTCGTGTTCGCGGCCTTTACGACCCTTATGGCCGAAATTTCGAGCAACACGGCGGCGGCATCCATCTCGATTCCCGTCGTGACGAGCATCTGCCAGGCCCTGTCCCTGAACCCCATTCCGTATGTGCTGTGCACCATCGTGGCCCAGAGCTGCGCCTACGTGCTGCCGGTCTCGACCCGCGCGATTCCCGTCTCCTTCGGCCTCGACGCGGGCGTCCAGATCCGGGAGGGCATCAAACTGACCCTCCTGAACGTCATCATGACGGCCCTTGTGTGCTATGCCTGCATGCGCTTCCTTCCGTATTTTTCCAGCCTGTAAGGCCCGATGTATCGGCCCGGCGGTCCGCAAATTTCGTTGCGGGCCGTCTTTTTTTGTTACACTTTTGTAACAATCTCGTACAAGATTTTTCACAAATGCAATGGCAAAGTTGCTATAATAAAATAGTAATGGACTAACAAGTCCGTCAGTTTTTACATCGAGGTAATCAAATTGCTTATGTGGAAGAAACTTGCATTGACGATGAGTGCCGCCTTTTTACTGCAGGCACCGGTGTCCCAGGCGTTCGCGGCGACGCTGGCTTCCGTGGAGGCCAACGTGACCGGCGACAGCGCGGCGGAAACGGTGGAACTGCAGGGCGACAAAATGCCCGGCGACAGCAACTATTACCAGCACCTGCTGGTGGTGGTGCGCAACGCCAAGGGCGATATGCTGGGAGTCTGGAACCCGGACCTGAACGGCGGGTACAACTGCCTGCTGCGCAGTGTGCCGTCCCGCAAGGCCATGGAAGCGGCCGACCGGAAAGCGGCGGCAAAGGACGAAGCGGCGTTGAAGGCGGCTGCCGGGAAGACGGCGGAAGATGCCGGCGCGGCGAAGAGCGGGGCCGCGGCGGAGGCGAAAGCCGAAGGGAAGGTCGAAGCGAAGGCCGGTGATACGGACGGGAAGGCGGCCAAACCGGCCCGCAAAAAGGGCGAAACCATGGTGTCGACCCGGAACGAGACGGATATGGATACGCTGATCCGGGAACGGCAAAAGGCCATGGAACGGTCGCAGCAGTCCCTGCTCGAGGATATGCAGGATATCATGACGGAAGAGCAGAAGGCCTTCCTGAAAGATATGATGAAGGACCAGCAGGCGTTCCAGGAACGCATGGACGCCATGGACAAGGAAATGGCCCGTCTGCAGGAGGAATCGCAGAAGGCCATGGACGAGCTCTTCGTCAAGGAACAAAAACAGATGCAGGCGAAGGACGACGGCTACGACCGCATCCTGCTCCTCGCGGGGCGGGGCGGCAAGGACGGCGCCGTGGACGGCCGCCTGCTCAACTTTACGCAGCCGAAGAAGGCGAAAGTGGAATTTACGGGCGTGGACAGTCTGGGCATCACCGCCGAGGCGGCCTACCTGCCGGATTACCGGTACCGCGTGACCGTGAAGATTCCCGGCCGCACCGTGACGTCGGCCCTGCAGTTTACGGGCCGGGCGGAGAACGTGCTGGGTGTATACGGCGACGACGGGAAGATTGCCCGCTCCTACCTGCATCCCCATGTGACGCCCATCAAGTCGCTGTCGGCCTGGCTCGGCCAGTTGTTTACGACGCAGGATGTGCTGGCGGCGGACAAGAAATCCGCCCTGGGCACGATCCGCGTGCGCTGGTCCGGCGGGGAAGACGGTTCCTGGACTCCGGCCGATGTGTCCTGGCAGCCCGCCCCCCGCAGCAAGGCGGAGTCGGCGGATATGCTGGTGCAGACCGCGGCAGCCGGTGACTGGCGCCTTTATCCGCAGACGGCCTGGGTCGGCGAACGGGTCATCCAGTGGCCCGTCGTGTCCGTGAGCGGCAATCCGGACGTGCAGAACCGTGTCAACAGCGTGCTGGACAGCTGGCTGCACGAAGGCCGTGCCGACGGGGAACGGTCGTACCAGGTGAAGTTCGCCGGCAAGAACCTGCTGTGCATCGAGGCCGGCCGGCGCCTGCCCGATGACGGCGTGG
>OHZZ01000030.1_pt1 | contig 78948 bp, 76 predicted proteins | sample 1580661 | NCBI WGS metagenome assembly OHZZ01 (sample SAMEA3882538, study PRJEB24775) | human gut metagenome | biome: human-associated habitat; feature: intestine environment; material: feces | place: Netherlands | collected 2009/2010
GAAGAAATTTGTTAGTGAGCTAAAGCGAACTTATAAATTTCAGAGAGGGGTTAATTGTCATACTGAGGACAACAGTCCGAAGTATCGCATGGTTGGTGAAATTTATCAGTGTCTTACCAATGTTGATAAAAGATTGCGCAACAAGTGCGCAATGACATGTGCCGAAAACATGAACCCAAACACCTTTTCCAATACGGTCCACTCACTATTCATCACTCACCATTCACTTATTAATACCGATAAGGTCTTTTCACGTTTCACTTCTCACTTTTCACAGAAAAGAATAGCTTTCACTCTTGCAGAGGTCTTGGTAACTCTTGGCATAATCGGAGTTGTTTCAGCGATGACTGTTCCAACTTTGATGCAGAATTATCAACGACAAAGCTATGTAACTCAACTGCATAAGGTTTATAACGAAGTACAACAAGCAACATTGAGAAAGTTGACTGATACAAATGCTATAAATTTGATCGAGGCAGGATTAACAACGACTGATAGTATGAAAACTTTTTTACATGATTATTTTAAAGTGGTTCAAGATTGTGATAACGGTGTTGCTGCACCTTGTTTTGTAAGTGATTATAAAAATTTGAATGGTGGTTCTTTTACATCAATTAATGGGAACAAATGGACAGCCGGAGCTTGTGTTTCTTTAGCAAGTGGAGCTTCTATTTGTATGGACAGACCTAATTGGTTTACGATTACCTATAATGGAGTAGCTCAAACTGCTGGAAATGTGTTTGTTGATATAAATGGGCGAAAAGGTCCGAATATTGTTGGTAGAGATGCTTTTTATATGGCAATATTCACTGATGGTGTTTTAGATACCGGAAATGTAACTCCAATTTGCAGAACGCAAGGTGTTTGTAATGGTGGCTCTATTGAAAATGCAAGATTGTCAGGAAATGCTTGTGAAAATTCTACTACAACATCTGACTATGCTTGTTTTGGAAAAATTCTTAATGCAAATTGGCAAATGGAATATTAATTTTAAAATCTTTTGTATAACTTGAAAATAAATTTTGTGCGTGGTATTTTTATAGTTACGAAATTATAAATAGAATCGAGGAAAATTTATGACAGAAGTTAGAGTAAGAATTGCTCCGTCACCAAGCGGAAACTTACATGTTGGTACTGCAAGAACTGCATTGTTCAATTACTTGTTTGCTAAAAAAAATAACGGTAAATTTGTTTTAAGAATTGAAGATACTGATGCAGAGCGTACTAAACAAGAATACATTGATAATATTTTTGATAGCTTAAAAGCTTTGGGGTTAAATTGGGACGAAGGTCCTGATGTTGGCGGTCCTTATGGCCCTTATACTCAATCTCAAAGATTTGATATTTATCCAAAATATGTGCAAGAATTGTTAGATAAAGGTTTTGCTTACGAATGTTTCTGTACACCGGAAGAACTTGAACAAGAGAAAGAAGAAGCTTCTAAAAATAAAAAACCTTACGTTTATACAAAAAAATGTTTGAATTTGACTGAAGAAGAAAAAGAAAAGCTTAGAGCAGAAGGTAGAAAACCTGCAATCAGATTTAATATTGCAAAAGCTCAAAAAGCCTTTCATGATACTTCTATGTTGACTTTTGATGATATGGTTAAAGGTGAACTTCATGTTGATACAAACTTGCTAGGTGATTTCGTTATTATGAAATCAAACGGAACTCCAACTTACAACTTCGCCGTTGTAATTGATGATATGTTGATGAAAATTTCTCACGTAATAAGAGGGGAAGACCATATTTCAAATACTTTCAAACAAATTTTGATTTTTGAAGCTTTGGGCGCAGAAGTTCCAAAATTCGGTCATTTAGGAATGATTTTAGCTCCTGATAGAAGTAAACTTTCAAAACGTCACGGTGCAACTGCCGTTTCTGAATTTGTTGAAAAAGGTTATTTGACTGATGCTTTGATTAACTTTGTTGCCCTATTGGGGTGGTCACCTTCTGACGGTCAAGAAATTAAGACTGTTGATGAAATCGCTCAAGATTTTAGAATACACGAAATTTCCTCATCAAACTCAATTTTTGAATATGATAAGTTGAACTGGATGAACAGTCATTATATTAAAATGCTTTCAATTCCTGAATTAAAGGAAAAATTGAAACCATTCTTGACAAAATATGATTTGAATGAATTAACAGATGCTCAATATACCCGTATGGTGGAAGTTACTTATGAACCATTAACATTGTTGTCAGATATTACTGATGCTGTTCCATATTTCTTTGGAGAAGATGTTGTTATGGAAGACAAAGCTAAAGAAACTCTTGAAACAGAAGTTTCGCAAGATGTCTTGAAAACATTTATGGAACAAGCAAAAGATTGGGAATGGACAGAAGAAAACTTGCACGAAAAGTTGGAAGCTTTCAGAGCTTATTACAAAGAAAAAGGTGTTAAACCAAAAGTTACAATGTGGGCAATCAGAGCTGCAGTTACAGGTAGAACCTGTGGAGCAGATATGACTGCAATCCTTGCAATTATTGGCAAGGAAAAAACATTCCACAGAGTAAAAGCAGCAATGAAACAAACTGTTTAGTAAAAATAAAAATAAATTGCAAAAAGAGTAGATTTTTTTAATCTACTCTTTTTTAATGATATTTATAATTGTAAATATACGTAATATAATTTACTTGGGTAATCTTCCCTTATAGAGCCTCCATTGACACAACAGTATAGTTAAGAATGCGGTCAAGAAAGGAGGTCAAAATGATTGATAGAGTGATTATCAAAAAAGCTCTACTGGTAATAGAGCTTTTGATCAAATTAATTATTGTATTAATTTAGGGAACGAAGAAAGACTTTGAGAACTCAGACCTCTCAAGGTCTTTTCCCTATATTTATATTATAACATATTTTTTGTGTTTTTCAAGTGTTGTTGGAAATAATTTTACAATCAAAAAACTTTTCTTACAGTTAGTACTGTCAAAAATCCGAATAATTTATACTTCGCAGTGTAGGGTGTATAATATTCTACTTTTAAAAGATTTATTCCAAAACAAGAGATTTTTAATTTTTCAGCATTTTTGCAAGGCAACAACATTGGAATGTCGTGTTCTTTCATGAATTTTAACATTTCTTTTTCGGCATAATTTCTATCATCTGAGTGCTTTTTGCTTTTTTGAGTAACTATTGAACCTTAATTTTTTCGATAATGGTAGAAAATGTTTGGAACTGTTACTAAGCTATTCAATGAATAGATTACTTTTACAAGCCATATCATATCTTCATAATATCTTCCATTTTCAAAGGGAATGTCTATTTTTAATAAGCTTTCTCTTTTGTAGATTTTATTCCAGATGTAATTCCATTTTGGTATATATACTGCTTTTATTTTTTCTGTTGGATTTGTAATTTTTTCTTCTTTTTTGTAGTTAAGTTTTTTGCTTCTTAAAATCTTTCCTCTCCTATAATAACCGGCTGTTGCAATATCAGCATTATATTTTTGAGCGGCATTATATAGTTTTTCAAAAAAATCTTTATCAACCCAATCGTCAGCATCAACAAAACCAATATATTCACCTTGTGCTTCAGAAATTCCGTTGTTTCGAGCCATTGAAACTCCATAATTTTTTTGTTTGATGATTTTTATACGATCATCTTTGGATTTGAATTTATCTAATATAGCAAGTGAGTTATCCGTAGAACCATCGTCGATACAGATAATTTCAATATTTTTTAGAGTTTGACTTACTAACGAATTTAGACACATTTTTAGATATTTTTCTGCATTAAAAACAGGAACGATAACTGATATTTTAATCTTTTCCATAATAATTCTCCTCATCTTTATGTAATTCAAGTTTAACGTGTTTGTTTTAGTTGTATATGTATAGTAACTTATAAAAGTTGATGTCTGCATATATTTAATCATAAATATGTTAATGAAAACTTAAATGTTAATTTTTATGTATGTAAACATTTAAAATGAAATAAAAATATACACTTGCATTATTAAAAATTGTTCGTATATGTCATATTTTATTAAAAGAAATACAGTTATGATGAAATTTGACGATAAAAAATTTATAGGTAATAAGATAAAATCTTATAGAAAAAAGTTGGGTATTACGCAATCTGAACTTGCCGAGATGGTTGATTTAAGTGATCAACATATTTCAAGAATTGAAAGTGGTTGTTATGTTCCATCTTTAACGACTTTTTTTGATTTGGTAAATGTGCTTAAAATAGATTTGCAAGAATTTGGTTTTGGTGTTAATGAAACTACAAATCCTATAAAAAATGAACTTTTGAATAAAATATCTTCTGCGACAGATTTAGAATTGATATTTTATAATAATGTGTTTAATGCAATTTGTAGTAGTTTAGAAGAAACTAAAAGGAAATAGTTTTTCATAATTTTTATTTAGTTTTTCAAGTGGGTTGAAATTTTTCGTGTTACAATTCTTCTATGGAAGAATTTACACATTATACAGTTATGAAAAATGAGGCCGTTGATGCGTTGGAATGTCAAGACGGCAAGATTTATGTTGATTGCACACTTGGCGGAGGTGGTCATAGCGGATTGATTTTAAGTCGTATTCAGCCAAGCGGAAGATTGATTGCGTTTGATGTGGATGAAGATGCTATTAAGGCTTCGTCTGAAAGATTGAAAGATTACAAAAATTTAACAATTGTAAAAAATTCCTACACAAATATTAAGGAAGTTTTACATTCTTTGGGTATCGAAAAAATTACTGGTGGGGTACTTTTCGATCTTGGCGCATCTTATCATCAATTTCATAAAGGAGAAAGAGGTTTTTCTTTTTCAAAAGAAGCTCCTCTTGATATGAGGTTTAATCAGGATGCTGATTTTTCGGCGTATGATGTTGTAAATACATATTCAGAGAATGATTTGGTTAGAATTTTTTCTGAATATGGAGAAGAAAGATTTTCAAAAAGAATTGCAAAAAAAATAGTTGAACAAAGAAAGCTTAAAAAGCTTGAAACGACAATAGAATTAGCCGATTTGATAGTAAATTGTACTCCGCATGTAAAATCGTCAATACACCCGGCTACTCGAGTTTTTCAGGCTATTAGAATAGAAGTTAATCAAGAGTTAACAAATGTAAAAAATACTCTGAATGATGTGTTGGATTTATTAGATTTTGGTGCTATAATAAGTGTAATAAGTTTTCACTCTCTGGAGGATAGATTGGTGAAACACTTATTCAAATATCACTCGCAGAAATGTCACTGTGATAAGTCGCAAATGATTTGTCATTGCCCACCTCCGATATTGGAGTTGGTAAACAAAAAACCGATAGTAGCGAGTGAACAGGAGATACGGGAAAATCCACCATCGAGAAGTGCCAAACTCAGAATAGCTAGATGTATAAGGCACTAGAACGACAAAAGGTTAGAGAAGATAGTATTGGGGTATGCAAGTTGAATACAGCTAGAGTAAGAACAGAAGAATTTGAACAAGTTAGTTATTCACAAAGAGGTTATGTAAGTAATCCGGTAAGAGAAGAAAATCAAGTTATCGAAGGGTATTTTCAAAAGGAGATATCACAGAAGGCTATGGCGATAAGAAAAGTAAATAAAACATTGTGTGGATTATTAGGAATAGCAGTGCTTGTTGCATTTGTTAGTTATTACTTTGCAATGTCAAATGAATTGGCATTGAACAAATTGAGCCGCCAAATTACTACTCTTAATGATGAAAACGCAGAATTGCAAAATCATTTGGATAGATTGAAGTCTTTTAACAATGTTGATAGCAAAATGATGCAGTACAATATGTTACAAAAAGCTGCTAAAGTTATTGAAGTTCAAGCAGTTCATTCTGCAACTCCTGTTGTTGCAAAACCAGAAAAAACAGCATCTTTCAATTGGGCAATTGGTTATTAATATATGATTGATATAGTTTTGTATTGTGCCTTTTTTATTGGCTTTGTGTTTGTGGCAGCTATTTTTTTTGTTTCAACGAAAGCTAGTGATAAGATAATAAAACAGTATGGAAAGCCTATAGCTTATTTTGCAACTCAAAAGTGTTGGAATACAGTTCCAATTCGTGGAACTTCTGTTAGGATGTATATTTATTCTGATTTTATAATTGTTTCTGACAATGGAAAAGATTATTTTTTAGATAAATCATTTAAAGATTTTAAGTTGTATGGATCTATTTTGATAAAAATATTTGAAGTAAAAGTTAGTGAAATAAAAACACTTCAAATCAATATAACTTGGAAACAAGATAAAATGTTGAGAGAGTTTTTCGGAGTTGATGATTAAAATTTTTAACTAAAGTATGAATTTTCCCATACTAAAGTATGAACTTTTGTAAAATTTATTAAAGTTTTTTCTATAGTGTGCCGTAAGTATAAATGAAGGCATGTATGTAAGGAAAATTTCATGAAAAGAGAAGAAAATAATAATGGTGTTTCACTGTTTTCACAGTCTGATTATTTGGTAGGTCAAGACCCCATTGAAGAAATTTTTGCACTTAACTTAGGTGATTTTATAGCTGAAAATCTTATTTCTGAGGATTTGGCTAGAAAAATTGGTAATAACGTAAAAGATAAAAAAGCGGGTTTGATTAACCAATTGAAAGAATTGATTTCTATTTATTCTTTGCAAAATACTCTTTGTGTGTTGAGTTTTGACAAATCCGAAGAACACGCTATTTATACATCAATTGCACAATCTATAAGACAGATGTTGGAGCTTAAGGCATGCCATATTTATCTTGATAAAAATAATGAATTAGAACTTGTTGGAACTACTTCTAAAGTTACTAAAAAATATGCAGAAGATGAAACAACACCGATTGGAAAATCTTTTGTTTCAGGCGAAACTGTAGAGGAAGATGATACAGTTGTTCCTATGCACTGTAATATTAAATCTACAGGTGTTATTGTATTGGAAAACGATACTCCTATTAATAAAGAATATGTTGAGTTGGTTGAAAGTATTGCGGTGCTTTTCGCAACATCAATGACTTTGCAATCTCAAATTGATGATGCAAACAGGATTATTGATGATGAACATTCTACGGTATCAGATTTACAACATATTAGAGCTGAATTGACCGCATTAATTGGTGATTTGTGCGATTATCAACAAAGTTTTGTTGAACATTTGGCTTATGCAGTTGATACAAAGGGGCAATATAAAGTTTCGCATTCAAAAAATACTGCCAAATTGGCTCGTAAGATTTGTAAACAGTTAGGTTTGAATGAAAAAACTACTGATTTGATATATTATGCAGGTTTGTTGCAGAATATCGGTAAAATTGCAGTTCCTGAAAAATTGTTTGCGGCAAATGGAAAACTTTCTCCTGAAGAATTGAAATCAATTCAAGAGCATGCAGATTTTGGTGTTCATTTGTTGATGAATATTAACTTCTTATCAGAAGTTGTTCCATATATCACTTATCAAAAAGAAAGATATGACGGCTCTGGTGAGCCGGAAGGTTTGAAAGGTCAATCAATTCCGTTCGGTTCAAGAATTATTGCTGCTGCGGATGCTTACTGTGCCATGACATCAGACAGACCTTATAGAAAGGCTATGCCGGTAGAAAAAGCACTAGAGATTATGCAAGCAGAAAGTGGCAAAAAATGGGACCCTGTTGTTGTTCAAGCTTTGGATGAATGCGTAAAATAGATGCTAAGATGTTTTGAGGCATAGATGCAAAGTCTGAATAAAGTAGCTGTGCTGCTATATAGTTCTTTCTCGCCCTTTGGGGAGAGATTAGAATTTGTTAGTGAGCTATAGCGAACTTATAAATTCAAGAGAGAGGTGGAGTATCGCAAGATCGCACAACAAGTGTGCGATGACAGATCCTTATTATATCTTTATTGCACTATACTAAACGCCGTAATTTTTTCGATTGAAATATTTAACCAATCATATTTGAAACACATATAATCATTGCATTTACAATCATCTTCTTCACAGGTGCAATAATCATTAAGTCTGCAAACAAGAGCGTTTTCTATAGTTATAAAATCATCATGGCATTCTTCGCATCTTCCTTCTGGAATGAAAATTTGTCCGTCGATTTTTAGATGATTTGTAAAAATAGTGATTTTATGAGTTCCGCTTTCTTCCACAATTTTGCTGATTGATTTGATTAAATTTTTTGACATAAAAATATCTCCTTTAGGAAAATAGTTTAATTTATATGGATTAAAATTTTATTCCCCGATTTGGTAATGTTTACTTTTTTTCATAAATTGGGCAAAAAAATATGTTTGTGTTACAATATATACAAGGGATAAGAGTAAATTAAGGGGAGAAATAAATGGCTGAAACAGAAGTTACAAATGAAGAAAAAGCGCAACAACAGGCTGCGCCGGAAGAAAAAATTGAAGTTAATGAGCTTCCTGATAATGACGAAGCCATTGAAACTAAAACTTCCCAAGAATACGATGCAAGCAATATTAGGGTGTTAGAAGGACTTGAAGCTGTTCGTATGAGGCCTGGCATGTACATTGGTTCTACATCTCAAAGAGGTTTGCACCACTGTATTTATGAAATTGTTGATAACTCTATTGATGAATCTTTAGCTGGTTTTTGTACAGATATTTACGTAACTATTAATAAAGATAACAGTGTTACTGTAGAGGATAATGGGCGAGGTATTCCGGTTGATATAAAACCAGGAACTAATAAATCTGCTTTGGAAATCGTTCATACAGTTCTTCACGCAGGTGGAAAGTTTGGAGATGGCGGTTATAAAGTTTCAGGTGGATTGCACGGTGTAGGTGCATCTGTTGTAAACGCTCTTTCTGAAAAATATATTGTAGAAGTTTCTCGTCAAGGTTTTGTATGGCGACAAGAATATATGAGAGGCGAACCGGTTGCTCCAGTTGAAAAAATTAAAGAAACAGATAAAACAGGTACAAAAACAACTTTTTGGCCTGATCCAGAAATCTTTACAGAAACTACTGAAATAGATGCTGATGTTGTTTCTAACAGATTACGAGAAATGGCCTTTTTGAACAAAGGTTTGAAAATTATTTTTGCAGATTTGAGAACTGATTCTAACGAAATTTACCACTATGTTGGTGGTATCGGAAGTTATGTTGAGTTTTTGAATCAAAACAGAAATGTTTTGCATGAAAAACCGATTTATATTGATAAAGTTGTAGATGGCATGCAAATTGAAGTTGCTATGCAATACACAGATGCTTATAGCGAAAGCGTTTTATCATTTGCTAACAATATCAACACGCATTCAGGCGGAACTCATTTGACAGGGTTTAGAAACTCCCTAACTCGTGTATTTAATGATTACGCAAGAAAAAATAATATCTTGAAGGATTCTGATCAGAACCTATCCGGTGAAGATGTAAGAGAAGGCTTAACAGCGATTGTAAGTGTTAAAATTCCTAATCCGGAATTTGAAGGACAGACAAAAGAAAAATTGGGTAACGCAGAAGCAATGGGCGCAACTCAAGATGCAGTTCGTGATAAGTTACAAGAATGGTTGGAATTTAACCCTAAAATCGCAAAAATTATTATTGAAAAAACATTGCAAGCTCAAAGAGCCAGAGAGGCTGCAAGAAAAGCTAGAGAATTAACAAGAAGAAAATCTGTTCTTGAAAATTCTACTCTACCTGGTAAATTGGCTGATTGTTCAAACAGAGAACCTGAAAAGTGTGAAATCTATATCGTTGAGGGTGATTCTGCAGGCGGTTCTGCTAAGCAAGGCAGAAACAGGATGTTCCAAGCTATTTTGCCGTTAAGAGGTAAAATCTTGAATGTTGAAAAAGCAAGATTAGACAAGATTTATGGTAATAACGAAATTCAATCTATGGTTCAGGCTTTTGGTATTAACATTAGCAGAAACCCAGATGAAGTTGATATCGAAAAGCTTCGTTACCACAAAATCATTATCATGACTGATGCCGATGTTGATGGTGCGCATATTAGAACATTGTTATTAACATTCTTCTTTAGATATGCAAGACCATTGATTGAAAACGGTTATGTGTATATTGCTCAACCTCCTCTATTTAAGGTTACTCAAGGTAAGACATCTGAATATATGTATGATGAACATGCGCTTGACAAGATGTTGAAAGAACGTGGTATCAAGAATTTGAGCTTGTCTGACAAAACAAAATCAAGAACAAAATCAGGTGATGAATTGTTGGAATTGGTTAAAAATATGTCAGCATTCTACAATTCTTATAACAACCCGATTTTGAATTTGTATCCGGCAGTTGTTTTGAGAGGTTTGGTTCGTTCTGAAATCACTCCAGAATGTTTTGAAGATCAAAACAGAATGAATGAAATTATTGATTACTTGAACCATTACTTACAAGATCACGCTAAGAATTACAATATTTCTGAAGCTGCAAATTATACTTGTTCATTGAAATATAATCCGGAAAATTCAAAATATGCAATTCAATTGAATTTCAATGAAGAAGAACACGTTATCATTAACCAAAATATTGTAAAAAGTTCTGAGTATAAGAGATTGAAAGCAGCATATCCTGTTATCAGAGATTATTTGATAGAAGAAGAAGATAGTTTGATATTGGAAACAGATACAGAACAGTATGAAATTAATTCTTTTGATAAACTCCAAAAATTGATTGATGACAGAGGATCTAAAGGTTTGCAAATCCAACGGTTCAAAGGTTTGGGTGAAATGATGCCTCAACAACTTTGGGAAACAACAATGGATCCAGCAACAAGAACATTATTGAAAGTAAACTTAGAAGATGCAATGTTATGTGACCAATTGTTTGATATTTTGATGGGTGATAAGGTTGATCCACGTAGAAACTTTATTGAAACCCATGCGGTTTACGCTACAAATATTGATACATAGGAAGCAACAGCAGGCAAAGTTTTTGCAAATTTGTTAATTCAGTATGTTAAATTTATTAATTTGGCATACTGAATTTTATTTTGCATGCTGAAAGAGGTTGCCTTCACGGAATTGGTGTCGGATGTTCGACAATTTATTTGTATGAATAAAACCTTTCTTGAACTCTTTTTTTGCTTGATGTATGATTAACTCATAAGTAGAGAAAAATGAAAGAGAGATTTTAAGATGACAAAAAAAGAATTGATTTTTTTAGGACCACCGGCTTGTGGTAAAGGCACACAAACTAATAGATTAGCAGAATATTTGAACTTCCCGCATGTTGATACAGGTTCTTTGTTAAGAGCTGAAATCAAAGGTGAAACCGAAGCAGGTAAAGAAGCAAAATCTTATATTGACAAAGGACAATTAGTCCCTGTTGAATTAGTTACAAGAATTATCAAAAACAGATTGTCAAAAGATGATTGCAAAAACGGCTATATTTTAGACGGTTTCCCTAGAAGTGTTGAACAAGCTGGCGAATTAGAAAAAATGAACGCTGAAATTGATAACGGCGAAGATACAAAATTTATTGCAGTTTACTTTGATATTGATACAAGTATTTTGGTTGAAAGAATTGTCAATCGTCGTTCTTGCCCTGTTTGTGGTGAAATTTATAATCTTGAATTTAAACCACCAAAAACTGCAGGACATTGCGATAAAGACGGTGCAGAACTTACTCAACGTAAAGATGATACAAGAGAAGTTGCTCAATCAAGATTTGATACTTATAACAAAGAAACAGCTCCATTAGTTGATTACTATACTAAGAAAGGTGTTTTGAAATCAATCGATGCAAACGGAACAATTGATGAAGTTTGGGAAAGATTGTTAGAAGTGATTAAATAAGTGAATAGTGAGTGGTGAATAGCTCTTTATTGTTCGCAAAATCTTATGAGCGAAGCGAATGAAATGGGCTATTCACTATTGACCATTCACTAAATAAAGAGGCTTATTATGATACATAAAAAATCACGTGATGAGATTAAAAGAATTAGACATGCTGGGCATATTGTTGCTCTTGTTCACAAAAAAATGAAAGAGGTTATTGAACCAGGAATTAGTACAAAAGAATTGGATAGTATCGCACACGATATTATCAGAAAAGAACGTGCTATTCCGACTTTTTTGGGGTATCAAGGTTTTCCGGCATCAATTTGTGCATCTATTAACGAAAAAGTTGTTCATGGTATTCCACATGAAGACGAAATCGTTAAAGAAGGTGATATAATCAGTATTGATGTTGGTGCAACTTATGCAGGTATGGTCGGTGACGGTGCTTGGACTTATCCTGTTGGGAAAGTTAGCGACGAATGCCAAAGATTGCTAAAAGCGACAGAAGAAGCTCTATTTGCAGGTATTGCACAAATGAAAGCCGGTAATGTTTTGGATGATGTTTCCGGTGCGGTTGAAGCGGTTGCAGTTAGGGAAAAACTTGGTATTGTTCGTCAATATGGCGGACATGGAGTTGGGCATGAAATGCACGAGGAACCGTTCTTGTTTAACTATAAAGTTGGTGACAGAACTTTATTAAAACCTGGTTATGCAATTGCAATTGAGCCAATGCTAAATTTGGGTTGTGATGAAGTTGAAGTTGCTGATGATGAATGGACAGTAAGTACGGTTGACAAAAAGCCTTCTGCGCACTTTGAACATTCTGTTCTTGTTACAGATGATGAACCGATAATTATTACACAATTGATGGAGTAAAATTACATGAATTATTACATAGGTTTGTCTATGGCTGCTTCGTCAGGTATGGATAGTGGGGTTGCTGTTCTTGATGAGGACAACAACCTTATACTGGTTGATAAACTTTATACGATGAACGACGTAATGTTCTTTTTTGATAATTACCCATCGTTGAAGTATTCAAAAATTTGTACATCGTTGGTTTGGGATAGAACTATGCTTAACGGTAAATGGCGAATACTTGGAAAACCTTATCAACAAGTTGCCACAAACAAATTAATTCCAAATCGTGATGGTTGGACACATCGATATTCAACTAGAGGTTGTGACTATTTTAAATCGTTGACAGAAAAAGGTATTGAAGTCAATCGTTTTGAACTTTATTTGACACGTCAAAGTTTGCATTTGGATTCTTGTTACAAGGAACGTTCACCTGCGGACTGCAAATTTTTGCAACAGACTTTGCGTTTAGAATGGGATTTGGATTTGCCAACAAATATGATGCCGATGGCGCAGTTAGAGGCGATTATTGGTGCAATTTTGGCGAAAGAAAATGCAAAACACCCTGAAAACATCAAAGTTGTTTCTAGTTTCAAGGGCATGAATGTAATTGATGTTGTCAAAAATCCGAAAACATTGGATAGATTAGCGGTGTAAAATTATAGGAAATATTAAATATATGTTTTTTATGGTGAAGTCATGATATTAAAAAAAGAATTAGGCAAAAAAATACAAGAATTACGAAAATCAAAACGTATAACTCAGGATGTTTTGGCAGAACAAATTGGTATTGATCCTAAAAATGTTAGCAAAATAGAGAATGGAAATCATTTCCCATCAGCAGAAACTCTTACTGCTATAGCGAAAGCACTGGATGTAGATATTTATGAATTGTTCGTATTTAAAGAAAAAATACCGTATGAACAAATGCGACAAGAGATTATAAAAGCTCTTGAAAGTGATAAAAAAACTTTATTTCTTTACCAAATGCTGAACAAAATATGATTTTAATCTCTGCTGCCGATTAGGCTCAATGCAAGTCCTACTGCAGCCCCAATACCGGCTCCCCACCAGAATTTACTTCTTTTTATTTCTTTAAATGCAGAAGCACAAGTGTTATCCATTAAAGAAACATCTTTTTTGTAGTTTTTGAAATTTTTGCTAAAGTTATCTTTTAAAGATTTTACTTTTGCAGGATCTGAAACCTCTTTATCTAATTCAATACATTTTCTAGTAATCTCTTTAAGGTCTTCATTTAATCCCATTTCTTGCAAAATCATTTTGCTTTCGGTTGAAACTTTGTCTTGTTCAACTTCTTTGGCAATGTTAGCTAGAGTTGCGATTTTGGCATTTGCTTCATCTTTTGTAATATCAAAAGCTCTTTGGACAAAAACATCTTTTTTAATTGGAAGATAATATGCGTTCATGCCGATTAAACTGCCTGCGATAGTTGCACCGATTTTCTTTTTCTTTGATGCTGAAGGGGATGTTGGATAATATGCCATATTAGAATTAATTTCTGTCATGTTTTTGCCTCATAAATTTAATTTGTTGACATATTAAGGTCCGTAAAAATATTTTTTGCTATTAATGTTGAAAAACATCAAAAAATTTGTTAAAATAGATATGTTAATAATAAAAAAAGAGAGGAATTTTTATGAAAAAGAGATTGATGTCACAAGAGTTTGAAAAATTGAACAAAGCTCTATGTGGCGGATGGAACGGCACGTTCCTCGGGGGGGGGGCAATAGCCTAAAAACCTCTCATAATAATGGTCTACACCTGTTTTTAAACCGCCTAACAGCCTTTACCTTAGCTGAAGTCCTCATCACACTCGGTATCATCGGAGTTGTTGCAGCTATGACTTTACCTAGCTTGATTGCAAATTACAAAGAAAAACAAACTATTGTTGCGTTAAAAAAGTTTTATACAACTTTAGGTCAGGCGGTTGTGAGAAGTCAGGTTGATAATGAAGGTGATTATTCTGCTGAAAATATTATTTCTGCTTTTAAAACAGTTAAAATTTGTGCAAAAGGTGACACAAGTGCAAGTTGCGCTCCAGAAACCTATAGAACTCTAAGAGGAGATGCGCATAGTAGCTGGGGAGCAGTTGATGGTTATAGAAATACTGTTTATTATGCCGTTTTGCCAGATGGTATGATAATCAGGTATTTCGCAAATAGTGATTGCAATTCTGAACACGGAGATACTGAAATACTTAAAAGTATTTGCGGCGAATTTAGCGTTGACATCAATGGTAATAAGTTACCAAATCAAACAGGAAAAGATGTTTTTTATTTTTTCATTGCTAAGCAAGGAGTTATTCCTGCCGGAACAAAAGATGAAACTCGTCGTTGGTCAAATTTCAGCGATGAATGTATGGCAACGACTGCCGGAGGTGTTGGCTGTACTGCTTGGGTTGTTTACAATGAAAACATGGATTATTTACACTGTAGAGATTTAAGCTGGACAGGCAAACATTCTTGTAAGGAAAAATAGTTTCAGATTATTTCTTTTCGTTAGAATAATCGGCAGTTCCAGGAAAAGCATTTGAGCCGGTAGCTTTTCTTGTAATCCAGTATTGGATTTTTGGAATAAATGTTGATAAGAAAGCTGCTGAAATTGCAAATCCAATTCCCCAGTTGAATGCGTTTTTGCCAAAGTTTTCTTTGCGTGCTTTTTCAAGAAGCTCTTTGGTAATTTCACCGTTTTTAGCTTTCTTGATAACTGATTGAATATAGTGTTCAATTTCTTGCTGTTTTTTGATAAATGTTTCTTTGTGGATAAATCTCAAATCTTTATCAAATACAGGTTCGGAGATACTTCCGGTGAACAAGTTTTGATCAGATGTTGAGCATCTGAATACGTTTTTCAAGAAATCAGGAATATTAACTGCGCCGTCTGTAAATATGTCAGCGATTTGTTTTTCTGTAACAATAGCTTTGCCGGAAAGTTTCGGTTGAAGTTCTGACATTCCTTTGGCAGATTTTTTAAATCTTTCAATGTCAATTTCAGGGTATTTAGATTTTACGTCATTTAACAATTCGGTGAATTTACCTAATTCAACAGTACCGTTTCCTTCTCGTATAGCTTTTTGCAATTTTGGAGTAATGTAAGCGGCGTTATCTCTGTTTCCTAACATAGCGGTTCTAAAGTCATCTGTACTCATTTTGCCGTCGTTAGCTTTTAGAACTTCTTGCATCAAGTCTGTAACTTGTTGTGCTGCGATTGGGTCAAGTCTTGTTCCGCTACCGGTCTGGAGTTTGTTTAGGAAGAATGCAACTACAGGCATGTTAAACATGTAGAAGTAACTTGATGAAATATCACGGAATAGAACTTCTGTTCTTTCGTGGTTGTTTCTCGCAGAAACGCCTCTACCAACCCAAACACCGGCATCAGTTGAAATTAAACCATATTTAGGATTGTTTTCAAAACTATAAGCAAGTGACATCAATGTTTGCGGAGAAACTGCTCCGAATGAAACATTTTTATCTTGTTTCATAAATTTATCCATTGTGTATTGCGGTTGAGTATTATTATTTTCTGATTGGTTTGCTTGATTTTGTGAGTTTGTTTTTGGCTTATTAGTTTCTTCGGCTTTTTGTTTTTTCATAATATGTTTTGTTATAGCTTGGTTAGCTTTTGGTAAAACAAAACCAACAAGGGCGTTGGCAAGTAAAATACTTGTCATTACTTTCCCGAATTTGTAGCCTGCGATAACTTTTTCTGCTTTTTTAGGATCAAGTTTAAGTTGGTTTTTGAATTTGTTCATGTAGTTTCTGAACGGATCACGAACAGCATCTTTGCCGGTATCAAAGTCAGTTTCCGGCAATTTGAATAATTTTTTGCCGACAAATTTGTCGATAAGGCTATTGAACAATGGAACACCGCTGAACCAGAACAATGCACCTGTCATTTCTTCGGTCAAACGTTCTCTTGCTTCTGTAAAACCTCCTCTTTGGTAGGCCTGATAAGTTCTTCCGGCTTCAACAAAAGCTTCTAATAAAATAACAGGAGCGATAGAACGGCTCGCCAGACCTTTGACAAACTTTTGTCCGTAACTAAAGTCTTTCAGAGTTTGATTGGGTTTTATATGTATATTTAAGTTTGGTTTTATATTAGAAACTGCCATATTAAAAAATTTTTCCTGAATACATAATGACCCTGAAAAATCATTTTTGCCTTAATTTTAAATGTTGTTAACATTTCGTTACACTGAAAACGCACTCTATGAAGTAGTTAAGTTTTGTTAAAATAATTTCCTAAACTAACAATGTTTTATATTCAGTGTTTTTGTTAAAATGTGTATAGAAGGTGTGAAAAATGCAAGTAACTCCAGTAAATAGTAATTTAAACCAGACTAATACTAATTACAATAAGAATAAGGAAAGAAAGATTAAAGCGGGTGTTGTGGCAACTTCCGCATTGGGTGTTGCAACGGCGTTAGCGCATATTTCTAAACGACAAGGTTTTTCTTTAAACCCATCAAGAATTGCCAAAACTCCAATTAAAGATTGGGCAATTTTTAGTTTGTATAGCAAAAATCATCCAGATAGAAAATTAGTTCATTTGGAGGGTGCTGAAGTAATTGAATTGGCTTCAGCATCTGTAGCTGGTGGTTTGATTGGTGGGCTTGTCTTTGATGATAAAAAACACAGAAAAGCAAAATATAAAGAGGCTATTAACCAGTTGCTTGGTAATGTTTTGGCTCCAATTGGATGTGTTTCTTTGGCTGGAATACTATACCAAAAACAAGAAAAAAATATTTTAAACCTTGTTCCTCAAATAAAAGAAACAGGCAAAGCTTCAAGATTTTTTAATGCTGCACTAAAAGCTGTTCCTGGTTCGATTGCTACAATTGCTGCTTTAGGAACAGGTATATTTGTTGGAAACAAAGTTTCTAATTTTATAAACGAAAAAATTTATCATAAAAAAGTTGAAAGAAATATTAAACCATCTGATTTTGCTCCTCACGTTGATGATTTAGGGGTTGCTATTACTTTAATGGCCAAAGAATCTCCATTCTCTTCATTTATTCAAAGAGTCGTTCCGGCATTCCTTTGTGTTCCTGGTTATGAAACAGGCATGCACAGAGAAGAACCAGAAATCCCTGAATTAAAGAAATAATTATTGCCAATCTTTTTTGTGCAAATAGTCCATATTGCCATTGTATAAAGCATGAGCGGTACAACCTCTGCCGTTAGTATCAGCACTACCAACTGCTTCAAATGCGTTGCATTTTGCACCACTTGTCGTTGAATTTGGTTTAAAGCCTTCTTTAGTAAAAATGAAATTGAAAACATCAACTCCAATTTTCATTTTAGATTTTTTAGGAAATACTATCCAAAAGTCAGAGCATGCAATTTTTTTACCTTGATAATCTCCATTGCAATCTAAACTACTAATCCAACCCATTGTGACCATAGTTCCATCTTTTAAATAAAAATATTTATCAGCAGATACTTCCCAAGGCCAAAAAGCTTGTCTACCATCAATAGATTCTACATAACCAATGTATGAATTTTGAGGAATTTTGCTTTTTTCAACATATTTCATAAGGATGTTCATTACGTTTTCAGTTCCACTATTATCAAGAATGTCGTTTCCATCATCATCTTTTTCACCTGTATTTGTGATGGTTAAGCCCCAGTCTGTAACATCTCCATATTCTTCTTGCGCCATCAAAAATGCGTTTTGCATCACAGAATAAGCTTTTTTGAGTTGAGTAACTCGTTGCTTTTCGTGGTAATTTTGGATTAAAGATGGGAGAGTTAGTGCTGCAACTACTCCGATTATGCCGAGTGTTATTAGAACCTCTGCCAATGTAAAAGCGGCTTTTTTTCGTAAAAGGGTACGGTTCACCACGCTATACTTCGGACTGTTGTCCTCAGTATGACGTTTTTTATTTTCGTAACAGACTTTGCCTCTATGCGTCTTTGCATCTGATTTATTTCTCAATCTAACATTCTCTTTCATATAATCTCCTTTTATACATATATATCTAATAATTTACAATAATATAGCTATATACTTAATATGTCAAGTATTATACATATATGTATATGAAAAAGAGTTTGAGTAAAGCTGAACTATTAAAAAAATTTGGGCTAAACGTAAAAATCGCAAGGCTTAAAAAAGGGTTGACACAAGAACAATTAGCGGAATTGATGAATATTCATTTAACTTATATTGCACGTATAGAAACCGGTAAAATAAATATGTCATTGGGTAAAATTTTAGAACTTGCAAATACTCTAAACATCGACATAAATAAATTGCTATTTATTGAGTATTAATTCAGTTTTTATTCTTTTAAAATATCAGCGTATTTTTGTAAATCATTTAAAAGTAAAGAGTATTTTTCATTCAGTTCGGCTCTGGTTTGATCTTTGTTTTCGCTTTGGCTTACTTTCTCATCAATTTTTGCTTGTAAGGCTTGTTTTAATAATTCAGGTATGTTCAAAGCTGTCGGGTTTTCGCTTGCTAAATTTGCATAATATTTATCAAGAAAATCAGGAGAAATTCGTTCTTTCCAGTTTTCTTTTCTATCAATTCCACCCATATTGTATGTGACATCAGTAATTCCTAAAATATCTGCAAAAGATATTTGAAATTTTGGCGTAGTCATAAGTTCGGCAAATTTCGCTCTCACTAAATTTCTGTCATTAGAATTAAGTTTGTTTTTAAGTTCGTTTCTTATATCAGAGATATTTTGTCTGCCGTCATCAATATTCAAATAGCCTGCCAAATAATTTACATCCCATGCAGGGGAGCTTTTTGTGTATTTGAAACCATTTAAGCCTTCCCTATCAGGATAATTCATTGCTGGAATATTGTCGTGTGAGCCGATTAGATACCAATCGCCTTTTCGGGTCGTTTTTAAAGCTTCTTGCGCACGTGTCCAGTCAAGGTTTATGATTTTTGGTAAATTTAATTGGTTTTCGTAGATTTCTCTAAATCTTGGCGGATATGTACATAAATCTTCCCATACAGGCATATCTGATTTTATGTTGTGTTCTTTTAGCGCTGGTAATATTAATTTAGTCAACAATTTTGGGTAATCCCAGTATTTGTCATATTCTTTGCCATTTTTGTCTGTAAGCTCAGAAATATATTTTTCTATATTGTTGTTTTTATTGCAGTTATTTGAAAAATCTTCATTTGAGGCATTTTTTAATAAAAGATAAGGTTCTATTAAACCCATTGCGTGATCAATTCGGATGTTTTCGTTAAATTCAAGTGCAAAATTTATTTTTTCTTTTAAAAATTTCCCGCCGATATTCAATTCATATTTGTCATTTTTAAATATTTTTTTAGGGTCAATTACCGGAATATGCCACCTTTGAGATCTTCCATTGTATTCTTTTGCTCCCATCTCCCAATCTTTTAAAAACGCATCTTTGTAACGCCACATGTCCATTTGAGAGCAACCTACTAGTAGGTCGTTAAAATATTTAAAACCTAGTTTTTCACGCCATTCTTTATTTTCTTTAATTTGTTTTGTTGCTATAAATTGTTCAAATTTATGTTGCTCAATTTCGTTTTTGTTGGCCTTTTTAATGCTATTATATCGTTCAATAGCTTCAATATCGCCGTTATCCAAGTCTGAAATCAAGTTTTCATCTCGTTCGTTATGCCAATCGTCGATTTTGTCTGTATTGTAATGTCTTGCTAATACTTTAAAAATTCCTTCATCTGTCAATCTTTTGTTGTTGCGAGAAAGAAAACTGTTGTATTCATTTTGTAACGCAAGAGCTTGAGGTTGACCTTTTGCAACATTTGTTTTGAAGTTTTTGAAACTTTCTGAAAGAGCTTCGTCATAAGTTTTTATAGCTTCTTCAAAATTGCTCATTTCATAATTTTCATCAGTATTTTTTATAGGTTCTGTAACAGAATTGAATGTTTCTTTTGACAAAATTTTTCCATACTTATCAGTCGTCAAATCTTCCAAATCAATAAACAATCTGTTTTTGGCAAACGCAGAAGAATTATATGGAGAAGGTTTTATTTCTCCATCTTTAAATTCCAACTCTCCTCCAGGTCCTAATTGATTACCATTAAAGCCATACAAGGATAAAAATTTGACATATTCTCTAGCGGACTTTCCATAAGGACTTCCGATATAGGTGTTTCGGTCAATTGCTGGAAAGCAGGAACCATGCGTAATCGCAACTCTGTCTGTAACCCCGATTGCATCATAAGCTTTGTCACAAGCATCTTTTAATCCTCTTTCTTCTTCCGGTAGAGGTCGTCTTGTAAATGGTATTTGATTGTTTATCCCTAACACGCGCATGATGTTTTTTCTAAAACTTGTAAAAATATTTTTTTGCTAATGAAATTTTAAATTTCTGCAATAATATCAACTTGCGCATTGCAACCAATTTCTTCTCTTGCCAAAACAACGATATTATTAATATAATTGCTCAAAAGTGTGAATATCAAATGTCTTAATTCTAATGGTACGAAAAGTTTTGGTACATCAATCTCGAATTGTTTTGATTGTTTAATGATTTTTTCTGCCAATTTTTCGGCAAAACCTGCATCAATTCTAATTATAGCATCTTCGCCTTCATCAAAACTCGGAGTTAGTTTATCAAGAGTTTTTTCTGAAATTTCAAATGCTGAAATAACTCCGTCTTCGTTTTTGTATTTGTCACAGATTTGACGAGATAATGTCAATCTAATTTTTTTAATTAAATCAGATTTTGTGCTATCTTCTGCAAAATCATTAATTTTTTCAAAGATGTATGTGATATCTTTAATTGAAATTTCTTCTCTAATCAAACTTGTTAAAATAAATCTCAAGTCAGAAAGCGAGATGAAATCAGGAATTACGTTTGTAACTAAAAATTCGTTTGTTTTGCTCACTACATCAATATACTTATCTAATTCTGCATAATCAAGTAAATCTTCAACATATTTGATAGCGCAATATTCTAAAGCTTTTGCGATATATTCAGATCCGGAAATCCCGTTTTGCCAAAAATCTTTTGTTTTGCTCTTTTCAATCCAAATAACTTTTCGACCTGTAATTTTGTCAGTAGTCGAAATTGAATCTTTTATTTTCTTATCTAAATGTAATTCGTCAGTGTAGAACATTAAAAAATTCGGGTAAACCATAGATTTAAAGACGTCTATTCCCCTGATTTTTATTGAAAATTCATAAGGGTTTAAATTTTCGTCATCTTGGAAAACTATTTTTGGAATAACATAACCAAGATTTTCAGTTAATTTTAATCTTGTTTTAACAGTTTCTGCAACGAGTTCTTCTTCATCAATTTCACTGTCAGGATCAATGTAGCCCAAAATCTCTTCACTCAAGCGAATAGATAATTTTTCTTCTTTCAACTTTGAATACATCGCATCTGGAGATGTTGCTTTTGCCAGTTGGATTTTCAAATCTTCCAACTCTTTTAAGCCGGCAGAAATTTTATCATTAAGTTTTTTTCTGCTTACAGATGCCGGAGCTTCACCATCAAGTTCTTTTTTTACTTTTGCAATTTTAGCTTTTTGATCCTTAATTTTGCTTTGAATATCAAGGCAAATTTCATACGGAGATTGTTCTGTAGAAAGCATTTTCTCCATTTGACTTTTAAAGGTTGAAATGTTTATTGTATCTGCGTTAATCTCATTTGTGGAGGTATCTGATTCTCGCATAAAAATGCAGTTGCACAAAATTTGACCATCTTCGCCTTCAACTTCTTGCATGCTATACAGTTCCCAATTGTTCATAGACATTTCGTTCAAAAGGTTTTGAAGTTCTTGAGTATTGTCGCTTGCACAAGTTTTTATAACATACTGCATTTTTTTGTTAAACATTTAATTGCTCCTTATTTTTTGTCGTTTTCAATAAGAATTTTCAAAGCTTCAATAGCGGTCTTGATAGCCATATCAGTATCATGAACGACAGGATTTTCCAAGCCAGACTTTTCTCTTTCCTGATTGGCTACTGTTAAAAATACAGAACCTACTCTAACTCTTAAAAAGCTACCAACTATAAATAAAGCTGCAGATTCCATCTCGGATGCCAAACATCCCATCTTCTTCCAAGCTTCCCATTTATTGAGTAGTTCATAGTTTACAGGCATTTTTTCAGGACTGTGTTGCCCGTAAAAAGAGTCTTTGCATTGAACAACTCCAGTATGGTATTCGTGTCCTAAGTTTTTTGCAGCCTGAACAAGAGAATTTATTATGTCTAAATTTGCAACTGCTGGAAATTCTATTGGTGCATATTCTTTCGTTGTTCCTTCCATACGGATTGCACCAGTTGCAATAACAATATCGCCACCTTTTACGTTAATATCCATTCCACCGCAAGTTCCAACTCTTATAAAGGTTTTAGCTCCTACGTTGACAAGTTCTTCTAATGCAATAGATGCTGAAGGACCGCCGATACCGGTAGAAGTTACACTAACTTTGGTTCCGTTTAGGTATCCTGTGTAAGTTGTGTATTCCCGTCTATCAGCAACTAATTTTGCATCATCAAAATACGCTGCAATTTTAGCACAACGCTTAGGATCTCCCGGAAGAATTACGTATTCACCCACATCTCCAACATTTAATCCGATGTGGTATTGTTCTCCATGTTCAGAATATTTCATGATTTCTCCTTAAATACTAAAACTGGCTACTTTTCAATTTTTGGATAACCAAATCAGAAATATCAACACCGCCAACAAAAATTACTCTGTAATCAACAATTGCATCAAGTTTTTGTTCTACAAGAACTTGTTTTGTTGCAGCTTGAATTTTGTTATAAACTTGTTCTTCTTTATCAGATTTTAAACGCATATAAGCATCTTGTTTTAGTTTAAATTCTCTTGCAGTTTGATCTTCAAAGTTTTGCTTTTTCAATGGAGTATCAAGAGCTTTGTATTGTTTTTCTTTGTCAACCATGTATTGTTGCATTTCCAATGCTTTTGCATCAATTTCTTTTACTGCTTGTTGAGCAAAAGGAAAGCTATCTTGTACTTTTTGGTAATCAATATATCCAACGCCTGCTGCATTTGCTTGATTGCCTAATGTAATAAATAAACCGGCAGTCATTAATAAAGCTGCTAATTTTAAATTTTTCATTTTATACCTCCATTAGATTAATACATTATATCGCCTACACCAAAAGTGAAGTAACCGTTTTTGTTGCCGTTACTACCCGGATTTGTAAGAGGAATACCATAATCGATAGATAATGGTCCCATTCCCGGTACATACAGTTTTAAACCAACACCGGCAGATACTGCATAAAGCGGTCTGTCGTAAATTTTATCCGTAATTGATGGGTTGAAGATTTTACCGGCATCAGCCCATACAGTAAATCTTAGGTTGTTTAAGAAATTAATTCTTGTTCTATCAAGGAACGGAATTGGGGTTGCAAATTCTGCACTACCCATAATGAATGCGTCGCCTGTACCAACCCCACTCATTTTGAAACCTCTGATAGTGTAAGGACCACCTAAACGATATGCCATAACTTCCGGCATGTTATCTCCGTGAATTTTTCCTCCACCTTTAGCAGTGAATGATAAAGATGATTTCTTCCCAATAGGAACATATTGTTTAACCATACCGGTTAACTTTCCGTGAGTTTTATCAAAATCAAGAACACCAAATTCTTCATCAAATCTCAAACTTGCCATTGTCCCTTTTCTGGTAACTGTTGCGCTATCTCTTGTGTCATACAAAAGGGCCGGACTTAAAGATAAGAATAATCCACCATCAAGTTGTCTTGCACGTTCCGAAATTGGGATATTGTATCTTGAGTACAAACTTGCAATTTTACCAGCATCGCCTTCAGATACGTCAATATTTTCAAGTCCTAAAGAGAAAGTCCCTGTTACGTGTTTATTGAATTTCATTCTGTGAGCAACAGTTGCTTCTGCACCAATTCTTCTTTCAATAGCAAGTGGAACTTGATAAGAACCAAAATCTCTATAGAAAATCTTACTCATCAAAGATGTATCGGCGTTATAAAAATATGGTTTGAAATAACTCAACTCAGCCTGCAAATTCATACGGCGTTTAATGGATGAGTCGTTTAAGATTACACCGGTACCGGCAATACCGTTAAGGGAAATTCTTTCGTTTCTTCCCATAAAGTTGTTATCTGCAATTCCAACAGAACCAAACACACCGGTTACAGAGTCAATACCACCGCCTACTGAAATACTAGCAGTCCTTTGTTCTTCAATATTAATAGTAATATCGTATTTATCAGGATCATCAGTAGGTTCGATTTCTCTGGTTACGTCTTTGAATGCTTGAGTTGCATAAAGTCTTACCAAATCTTCTTTTAACAAGTTTTCATTATAAACTTGTCCCGGTTCTGTCAAAACATTTCTTTCAATAACGTAATCTTTTGTTTTTTCATTACCGGAAATTAAAATTCTGTTGATTGTCCCTTCTTTGATATCAATGTTTACAGTTCCATCCGGATCGTCAGAAACTGAATCAATTCTTGCTAAAATATACCCTTTTGAGCTATAGCAATCTTGGATTTTAGCAATTGCATTGTTAAGTTCTGAAATATTTTGAGGTTTCCCTTTCATAGGAAGAAGGTAGGATAAAATTTCGTCGGTAGAAATTACAGTGTTTCCTTCAATAGTAAAATCTGTTACGGGAGCGTTTTCTGTTACAACAATTTTTAAAGTGATAGAACCGTCAGAATTGTTTACAGGAATTGCACGCATGTTTTCTGTAAAATATCCCATTTCGTAGATAGCTTTAAGATCACGTTGCACAAGTTCTCTGTTGTATGTATCTCCGGCTTGAAGTTTCATTTGTTGCAAAATTAGAGATTTGTCAATAACGTTGTTCCCGACAAATTCAATATTTTTAATTTTTCTTTTTTCTGAAGTATTTGCAGTTGTGCTTACTGATGCAGAAGTTGTATGAGTTTCGTCAAAAGAAGTCTGTGTTGCAGTAGGTGTTTGAAGGTCATGCACATCTGTATCGTTTGCACCGCCCCAGAAATTCCCTCGAGCAGCACATTGAAGCGGGCATGTCATAACCAACAACAGGGCTATTAAAGATATATACTTTTTATTTCTCAAAAAATCTCTACCTTAAAAACTTCAATTAACTATCCTAAAAATATTATATCATAAATTAAAAAAAGTGGAAGATGTAAATTATAATAAACATCTTTTATAAATACCGTTTTTATTTAGTTTATACAATTCTGCCAATATCACTGATATATCCTTGTCTTTAAAACCCTTGCGTTTTAAAACAGAAATTTTTTCGTCAATGTCAATATCGTTACAATTAAAATTTTCCCTAAAGATAAGCCCGACAATTTCGCCTTTTAAAATGTTATTTTTAAAATGTTCAATAATATTTTCTGCGCTATCAATAACAATTTCTTCAAAAACTTTTGTAAGTTCTCGCCCGATTGCAACTTTAGAATTTGGTCGAATTTCTTTGATAATATCTAATGTGTTTAAAATTCTGTTTGGAGAATCATAAAACACTATATCAGTCGATTTGTACGTTTTTAAAAGATTTTCGATTTGAGTTTTTGTTTTTGGTAAAAATCCGATAAATGTGAAATCTTCTCCCTCTCTTGGAACTTGAGATAAAAAAGTTGCAACTGCATTTGCTCCGGCAAGAGATGTTACAGAAAAATTATGTTTTCTCAATTCTTCTACGATAACCGCTCCCGGATCGCAAAAAAGAGGAGTTCCTGCATCAGAAACAAGTGCAATTTTTTTGCCTTCATTTAACAGTTCAAGGAAGTAATTCACACGTTCTTTTTCATTAAATTTGTGATAAGAAACGCATTTTGTCCTTATATCATAGTGGTTTAATAACTTTTGAGTTACTCTCATGTCTTCGCAAGCAATAATATCAACACTTTTTAGTGTTTCTATTGCTCGCAAAGTAATATCGCTTAAATTACCGATAGGTGTCGGAACTATATAAAAATCATATTCTTTCATGATTTAATTATATGTTAAACATGAAATTTTAATAACTTAAACCTACGAGCTGAACATTGTAAATACTTTTTCAACATTCTTGCTAATTAAGTTTTTAACAGTATCGTATTCGGTTGTTAATGATGACAATTCTGTATCAATATTTTTCATTTTTAGTTCAAGAGTTTCTTCTTTATAGTTTAATTTTGTCTTTTTAACGTTATATTCGGCTTCTGCTTGAGCTATAGCATCATCATCAGTTACTTCTGCAATGTGACCGCTTGCGGTGTAATGTCCTTGATAAAAATATCCGTCAGTATTTAGGGTAGAAACAAATAATTGACCGTTTTTCAAAGCGTGAGTTAGGTATTCTTGGTCATTTATTTTTTGCATAATGTTTTTGTCAGTACAAGCTCCATTCATACAAATTTGGTTATACAACATGTTATAAAAATCTGCGTTTAAACTAGATTGCTCTGTTGTTGCGTTATCATTTTTAAGTACAAAGTAATATGTTAAATCATCTGTTACATAATCACTTTTCTTTGTAGAAGTCTTATCTACACCATAACCTGCATCATAGCCTTCCAATGCTATGGCAAAGTTAGTTAAAAATGATTTCAACATATTTGTTAAACTTATTGATGAAACATTTTTGTTTGATTTGGCAATAGTATTAGAATCTTGAGCAGCGGAAATTGCGTTAGAAATAGCTGCATAAGTTGTTTTGCCGCTTGAACTTACTGCATAATTTGCGTTAAGTTGAAGTTTTGAAAATTCGTAAGCTTGATTTAATGCACTTTCAGAAGTTGCATCAACATTCAAACCTTTAACATTTGCACTTTCACCCAATCCGAATTTAGCAGCCATACCCGCTAAAACTTTTTCGGCAATTGATGATAACGCTTCAGCTCCCATTGTTCCGCTCATTTCGTATTTGCCACTCAACAAGTCGCCTAGAGTTAATTTTTCAATATCTTGTCTTGAAAGAGCGTTACCTGATTTTGTGATAATGATTTTTCCATCATCTTTATTAGAAGGTGATGTCGTTGTACAGAAAGTTTTGTTAAATTCATCATCTGTTACTTCTTTATTTCCATCAGCATCTGCAAGAAGTGAAATTACATCAAGGGCATAGATAGAATTTCCTTTTTCATCCACTGCGTTTTGCATATATGTGATGAAGGTATTAGTTGTCATGGCGTTGGTCAAAGTTTTGTCAATTATAGCTCCACCAATACCAGATTTTGTATAACCCGCATCTCCCAGATCGTATATTGATTTAATTGTAGAAGGATCTGCAAGTCCTTGAACTCCTAATTGGTATAAGAATGCGTTACGAGAACCTCCTGTTGTTGCATCTGTTGTCCCAACTGTAAATAAGCCGTTTGGAGTTGTTGTATTTCCATCTTTGGAGGTGATTTTCGCAATTGGGTTACCGTCTTTATCAATAATACCCGCATTCTGTGCTGCAGTAAACATGCTTTCGGTCAAAACAATTCTACCCTGAGAATCTGTAATTAAATAAGGATCATACTCATTCAATGCGGAAGGTGTCATCATTAATCCATAAGACAAATTGTAAACATTTCCGGTCCCGTCGCAATTGTTGTCAGCATCCCATACAAGTTTAGTCGCATTCAAAGAATCTTGATATTCCTGAGCTGCGGCTTGCTGGTCACGAGTAACAGAAAGCTTTTGTTGCGCAATTTGCATTGATTCAAATTCGCAATTCATCTTTCTTGCTGTTATCGCCAGAAATCTTGCTTGTGAAGCTGCCAATCCCATTGTATTAACGCTTTCCTTTCGATTTTACTTAGTAACTTACATGTCTATTACTCGTATTAACGGTATTTTGGCAATCAAACTTTAATATATAGAGAATAATGTTACGAATTTGTAATAATTTCTCCATGATACAGATTTTTCATTTCAAATCAATCAATAAGTCATAAATTTTATCAATTTTATCCTTTATTTCCGAAAACTGTTCTTTTAAATCAATAAAACTATTCATTGTCACGAATTTTTCTTCAATTTCGTCAATAATTTCTCTATGTTTTTTCTCTAATTGTTCCGGAGTGACAAAAATTTTTTGTTGAATAAAAAACATTAAAACAACAATTATAATAGGTGAATATTCAATAAATTTATCCATTAAAACTCCTCCCTTACAGTGTTATTGGCCAATAAAAATCAACTAAATATGAGGCGGCATCCATCGGATGAGATAAGAATTTGAGTTCTTTTGACTGCTTGATTTGTTGATATGTTGGAATATCTATTTTTGACGAACCCTCTTTGTATTTGAGATTATAGATGTTGTATAAAAGTTTTTCACATTTTTTATCAACAAAAAGACAGACTTCTCCATTTGCGGAGCGGACTTTTGAATTGAATGCCATAATCCTATTTTTTATTGGCGGATTAAAAGCTTTTATCTGAATTTCTACATCATAGCCGAATTGTAAAAGTTTTTTGTTTATAATTACGTAGTTTGTGTATTCACTGGTACAACTTCTGTTGTCGCCTGATGCGTCACCGTTTACGATGATTTTCCCTTTGTGGTTTGGGTACCTGCTATAAAATTCGTCGCAAGCTTTTGCGGTTGTCGTATTTTCCATTGCGATTTCATCAAAGTAAAAGACCTTATCGTCTGTTTTATGTGCAAAAACCCAACACATTGGATCAACGTTAAAGTCGCAAGATATATGTAAATCCATTTCTGGTTGATAAGTTATTTCTTTTATGTTTTCGTCGGAAAAATCCTTTATGACAAGTCCGTTGTTGTACTCTCCGTTTTGTGCAAGTACAAAAATATTGTAGTATTGTTCGTCATAAACCTTTTTTAGTTCATCGCAAAAACCTTTTGGTAAATAAATATTTTGGGTTGTTGGAGCGCTAATTAACCTATAATTTGGCGATTTGTTTTCTTTAAATGTTTTATAAACCCATCCCCTACAAGTTTCGGGATTTGTGTGTCCAAAAATTCTATATGTAAAATCTTTCCAAGATTTTTTGACTTTCTGTCGCATACGCCCCAAGAGCATTTTGAATGTATCGTAAGGAATATCGGACATTTCCTCAATTTCGACAAATCCTAAGTTTAGAGATTTTAATTTATTTGGTTCGTCAAAATGCCTGAATAGAATTTCTGAGCCGTTTTTAAAAGTTAATTTTTGGAGAGATGATGACCAATCGTAGTCTTTGCCTTCCGTAAATCCAAAATTGTCAAGATGTTCAAAATATGTTTGTAAAGTAGTGTCCCGTACAAGGGTGTAGGTTTGCGCTCCAACAAGACCTCTTATTCCTGGAAATTTTAAAGCCAATAAAATTCCTAATAAAGACCCTGCAAAAGTTTTGCCCGAACCGTACCCCCCTTGATAAACAGCGACATCTAATGAGTAATCATGCGGGATTTCTAAAAACTCCCGTTGCGCTTTTAATAATTTATACAACAATTCCCCCTTTATTCAAAACTGTTATTTCTTAATTATATTTTTTTATATTTTAGAGTTTCATAAAAATCGTGTTGGCATAATTTCTCCTTTTATGTATTATTGGTGTATGAGAATATATAAATATCTTTTTTCAAATCTGTCTGCATTATGTTTTTATTTTTTAGTTTTTTTAACTATTCATGTATTTGTTCTTGAAAATTTGCATATAAAATTATATACAAATGTATATATTACTTTAGAGCAGTATAGTGCTATATATTTGTTATTAACTATATTGGCTTTTATTTTTTTAATTCTTTTTGTTATTGAAATATTTCTTTCAAAAAAGTTTTTAAATTTTTTGCCTCAAATAGATTTCAAGAATAAACATTTTGCTTTATTGCACAAAATATTATTTTTTATAGCTTTTATAGGTAATTTTTTGAATTTTTTATTTTTATTTTGTATGTATTATTTGCTAATCGGAAAGATTTGAATTAGTTTTTTCTTCCAATAAAAAATTATTTGCGTTTTCTATCCCATACTGTTCCAGTGCGAATTTGAAACATTCTAGCCAATCAATTTTTTCTTCAACTTCCGGAACTTGGGCAAAGGCTTGTACGACTTCAAATAGCTCTTTTAATCTTAATTTCCTTTCAAAAGTTGCTTTTCTATCGCCATAGCGGTAAATATAATTGGAATTTCTTACATCATCATCAATTTCAATAAAACTTGTTTTGCCCCTATCATTTACACCGATTAATTCTTTGCCAAGTTTGAAATATGAAATTATTTCTGCAGTTTTTTCAACCATAGGAACAATGATTTTTCTGTTTATGGAATCCAAAATCATATTTAAGCGTGCTTCTTGTCCGCTCACTGAGTAGTTTAATTCGGTTGCGGTTCGTTGTGCGGATTGAATATTCCCAGCCATGTTTTTGAAAATTCCTGTTGCGCTTTCAATCGTTGATTTAAAATAATTTAAGAAATCCCAACCAACCATTGCTTTGTCAAAAGACAGTGGAGTTGGAGATTGCGGCATAAGCGCTGCATCGTATTCAATAATTTTGCCCGGTTTAACTTCTTGTTGCCCTTTGAAACACCCTTTTGGTGCAAGATATGGAGGGTTCATCATAAGAGCTAGTGCATCAATTTGTTTGTTTAAAATTGTTGATGCTATATTGTTCAAAATCAGTGCAACTCTTAGCGGTGAAATTCCTCTGCAAGTTTGCGGAGATTCAATTATGTTTGCGTGAATAAATGGGTTGATTACGAACGGATTACTCTCAAAACGAATAATCATTTGTCTTGCAGCAACGACGACTAACCAATTTTTTAGTAAAGTTCCGTCATTGAGTTCAATATCACCCCAAAATTCTAAAATTTCAACTTTGTTACCTTCTACAGCCTTTTCTTCTTTGTTGTTAGGTCGTTTGTTATTTGCCACCACTCCTTTCAAAATTTCCAGTTTTTCTTTAGTTAATTGGTTGTTAGCTTTGTCTGAAAAGATTTCATCAACTGTTAGATATGTGCGGTATATTTTGGCGCATTTATCCCAGTTGTCAATATTGAATTTATCGAAAACAAAATCTTCTGACTTAATATGTTTGATTTTGGCGTTGTCATAAATAATTTTTTCGTCAAGTACAAAACCTGTTTTATCATCTGATAGAAGTTGTTCTTCAAGAGTTTGCGCTCGTCTTGTCGATTTAATTTTTGTTTCCCAACCGACAAATAGTGTACTTTCTCCGGTTTCAATAATTCCGTCAATAATTTTTTCCATTTCATTTTCAAGGTTCATTTGTTCAAAAGTATTAACAAGCATTGCTTTTTGGCTATTTGCAAAACTTTGTGTTTGTGGAGTTGTACCGGAAACGTCAAACATTGCATCCGGGTGGGAATATAGGTTTTCGCTAATATGAGATTTTAAAGTTTGAGCGAGTTCGTAAATATCAGGTAATTCAACCTTGTTATCCCACCCGTTAAGTCGTGGAATTTCAGAATTATAAATTGCATCTCTAACGAGTTTTATATCTGTTAATTGAGAATTCCTTTCTCCGTCGTATTTATCAAATTTTTTTGTAATATTTCCGATTAAGTATTTTTCATTTAGATTATCTAATTTTTGAATTAAATCTTCTTGTTCTATTTTCATTGTTTTATAACCTTTCTTTTAATATTGAATAAATCTCAATATCTTGCAGTTTCCCGTTTCTTTTTGTTTCATTTTTCAATAAAGCTTCTTTGGAAAATCCTGAATGTAAAAGCAGATTTTTTACACGAAAATTTTCAGGATATATAAGGGCTTTGATTTTTTCAAAACCATATTTTTGAAAAACTAGGCGCAAGAAACAATAAGCGCAAATTTTTGTATAAATTCCCCAATAATTCTTGTCAAAGCAGGTAACTAGTTCAGCACTATGGTATTTTTTATTATTCCCTATAATGTTATCCAGATATACAAATCCGCTAACTTTTTCTCCTTCTGTAATTACCCAAAAATATGGATAAGTTCTATTTATGAGGTCAAAAAAGTATTGTACTTTGTCGTTTTTGGCATCAGCGTAGTCGTCATCAAGGAATTTTGAATATTTTAAGTATAAAAGTATTGCTTGTTTTACGTATGCTGGGTTTTCATAAGGGTTTGAAAATTTTGTCATTAATATTCAGCTTTCTCAAATTTTATGTACGCATCATCTGTTGTGAAGGCGTTGAGTTCTCCTTTTAACATTTTGGATCTGACATTAGTTTGCAATCCTATTAGTGCATCTGCTTGAATTCCGTTTATAAATGTTTCGCATCCCGTTTTTCTGTTGAAAAATTTGTATATAGAATATTTCGAAAATATTTTGTCTTTAGGCAAATCTTTTATATTGGTGTAAGTTTTGGGGATAGGTTTTTCTTTTGATTTTTTTAAATCGTTCATAAATTCTTTTTCAATCTTCATTTTTATAAGATCTTCTAAAGAAGCATTGCTCAAGAGTAATGCTTCTGCGTCACTGTTTTTCATTCGTTTTTCTCCTTATTAATAATTAGATTTTTTCATCGTCAAGATTTGAAATTGTTATTATTTTGGCTTGTTTGTATTCTTCGTCTTCTTGTTTAGAGTTAAATCCAAGATATTTGCATAAATTTTCAAGGGCTTTTAAACCGGCAGATGTATCACGAAGTTTCTTTTTGCCGGTGTAATCACCTTCTTTATCCAAAATATCTTCCTCTTCAAGTGAAAATTCTGCGATTTGGAGTAATTTTTGTATTACATAACCTTTATTTACTCTTAATGATGAAATTTGTTGTTTTAGTTGTGTTTTAATTTCTCTTATAATGGTTTCATCAGACAAAAGTTCTGTTGCGGTGGTTGTTAAATTCTTTGATTTGTAACCGGCGCATTTCGCAGAACGCTCTCCATCGAGAGTTTTGATGTATTCAGATACAAATATTTTTTGTTGTTTAGTTAATCGTTTCATAAGTTTATAGGTTTTAAATTATGTACATTTCGTTACATTTGCAGGTATTATTTGAAATTTTTCGAAAAAAATTGTATAATAGTCATGCTATTTATATTTCGGCTAGTGTAAATCTTAACAGGAGGGGAAAATGAATTTTAAACTTCCTGTTTTTTTTATGCGCAAAAATGATTTTACTTTTTTGGAGAAACTCTTTATCTACGGGATATTTTAATAGTTGGATGTTCCTCAATTGTTTTAGAAACTTTTGATTTTAAGTTCGCAAAAGCATCTTTGTACATGCTTAGCCAATAACTAAATCGGGCATGTTTTGGATTGCCTTTTAATCTCATACAAGCTCCATATACAACAATCGGTTCGACAAATGGGTTTGGAATAAGAGATATGTCATCAGCTTCTTCAAAAGTCAGTTTTTCTTCGCCGTATTGATTTTTTACGCAGTTTTTGGTGTAGTAAATAATTTCAACGGTTTTGTCTTTGTTAAAAGTTGGAAAAAGAATTTTGTCATTGAATAAGCTATAAGTGCTTGAAGGTTGAGAGTTTGTAAAAAAGTGTTCAAAATTTGCAAAATACTCATACTTTTTGCCATCAACAATGATATCTTTAATCCTTCCGTCTATTGTATTTTCTATTTCTCCTGAATTTTTGGGAAGGGTTAATTTTTTGTTTCTTATTAAAAAATTCCATTTGTCAGATGTGCAAATTTCGGAATTTATTATGTTAATAATATTTTTCAATTTGTTATGCTCATTTTTGGTCAGTTCGGAAAAAGTATTAACTTGTTTGTAATTTAATTCTACAAGGCATTTGTTAATAAGTTCTAGGTAGTTCATTTTTCTCCTTTCTTCTTTCAAGAAAGAGTAGCCTAAAAATAGACTACTCTCTCACAAAAGATTTAATAGTTATATGCTATTTAATCAACCCTTTACGGAGTTGAGCCATTATGGCTTGTTCGTTTTTTGCGAACTCAGCACCACTCATTTTGCCGATTTGTTCACGAGTAAAGACCAAGTTTTTCATGCCGTCAGAATTATTGTTTTGTGCATTTGCACGCAACCTTTGTTTGGCGGTTTCGTTTTCATTGATTAATGCCTTTTCGTGTTTTTGTTTTTCTAAATATCTTTGGATTGCAGAATTTTCAATTTTTTCTACAAGCGCAGAGATTTTAGAAATTTCATCTCTATCAAAATTGGTATTTGAATTTTTTAAATAATCATAGACATCACTTCTGCCGATTTGGTTGAAAAAGTCCGGCATGGGTTCGGCTTGAGTTGGAATGTCTATTGACTGTTGTAACTGTTTTTGAGATAGATTTTCTGTGTATTTCTCAAACGCCTTTTGAGATACGAAATTCATCAAATTTTGTCCTTGTTCTTGTGTCATTACACCATTCCCAACTAGTTGCTTAATTGTGTTGATGTCGTTAATTGCCATTTGTTTGTATTTCTCGGCAATGTTTGGCTGATTGTTTTCAGATGCCGGATTTTGATTGTCGGCAAGAGATGAAACATTTTCTATATTTTGTTCATTCATAACTTTTTCCTTATGCTTGTCTTTTCATGTATGTGACCGCAAATTCAATTGCTTCATCAATAAATGATGAAAACATAATCGAAATTATTGGTTTTAAAACAATAGGAACAGGAAGTTTTTCAATGACAAATTTTATAGCCATTTCTTTTTTCTGCTTCCCTTTGTTGCTTCCAAGAATTTCTTCTGCGTTATTTACTGCAGATTTTGCGAGTTCTTTAATTTTTATTTTGAAATTGTTAAACATTATTTACATGCTCCGATTTATTTTGCACTAACAACCATTTTTGCAAGAGCTTTTGGCTGAACGGTTTTAGCACCGTATAGGTATAAGCCTCTAACAAGGTCTGAGAAACTGTCTTTATCTCTCAAACTTTCGATTTTGGCTAATTGAGAGGCGAATGTAATACCCTCATTTGTACCGGCTAATACATAATATTTGTTAGATATTGCGGTTAAGTTTGTGCTTACTAAAACATCCATTCCGGCAATTCTTCCGATTGCTCCTTCTCTTAATGTTTCATCAGCAACATTGTGCGCACCAATAAATTCAGAGCTTTGTAATAAATAAGATTCAATTGTCGGGTTAATTACGACCCAAGGTCTGGTACCTGTAGAAACAGCATCAGAATTTTTTAAACAAAGTGCAAGTTTCACAAAATATGAGTAGATAGTTGTTTTATCAAGAGTAATCGGAGCTTCGTCGCTGCCAACAATGTTAGTTGCTGCGACATTTGCATGTTGTGATAAAAGATAGGCATCTTGAACTTCTTCTATTGCTTTTCTTGCATTTTTAAGATGTGCTTCCATAATATCTGTGTTTGCTTGTACTTGTGCGATATCATTGATTTTGAAAGCAAAGAATTTCTTTTGATCAATTACAAGTTCTTGAGATGTTGGTTCAAGTTCACTATATGTAATATTTTCTGAACCTAATGTTGAAATTGTAACTTCTGAAGGAGTTATGATTTTAACTTTATCACCTTGATTTTTAATTTCTCCTTCCCAATTTCTGTTTACACATTGTAGCATAACGCAATCTTTTTCCAGCATATTGTTTAATTTTTTGCTCCAAATTTCAGGAATGAATGCTGAGTAAGAGTTAGTTGTTTCTGACATAATTTTTCCTTTCTTTTTTTAGTGTGTAATTTGTATAAAATGAGTGGTGATTAGTCATCAATATAGACTTCTCTAAATTGAAGTCCGATTATTGCACAAGAATTTGTGATATCGTTTCCTTCGACACATAATTGTACGGAGTAATTTGCTTCAGAGATTTCGGCTTTTTCTAAAGTATCTTTGTTTACTGCCCAAACAGGAATTGAACTTTCTTCATCTCCCCAATGACACGGTTGGTGGTCTGGCATATCGTTGTCAGCCCAAATCAAATGATCTTTGTAAACAGAATAAATATGTTCCTCATCGTCTGATAGTTCGCTGTCGTAATCTTTGAATACTGAAAATTTAAAATTATTGTCATATTCTGTATCTAACAGAAAATAAAATTCGTCAATCATTTTTCGATGATGAGGATTGGTAATTGCAAGAAATGGAGATTTCCACATAAAATCAATTGGAATTCCGTTGAAAGTTGTTCCATAGTCATCTTTGTAAATTTTTCCGTTTTTATCTGCTATATAAATCTGTTCATTATGTACGCAAGCAGTTACTATATCTTGTGGAACTTTTCTTTTATACCAAGCTTTGTTTACATAATCGTTAATCCAAATGGTGTGAAAATATTTGTCTGATGCGTATGGAAAGAAATACCAGATTTGATTTTTCTTTTCGTAATGCAAAGCAATTGTGTTTGATAAATTCTCAAAAGACGAAAATTCATCTTTTATATTTAAAGATATTTCATTCCCGAGTTGAATTTGGTTGAGTTCTCCAACTTGTTCAAGTGCAAAAATCCCATTGCTTAAAAAATATTGTTTATTTGATACGTTGAGGATTGATGAAGAATTTATAGCACCTTTATCTGCAAATAAAGTGATTGCAAAATCGCTTGGATTTGTTCCGGAAAGAAGGTAAACACTATTTCTTTTGTAAATTGCAAGATAATCTTTATATTGGTGTAATGCTGTTATTGAACCGGTATCTGTATGGAATTCGTTGATGTAACCAGCATCGTCAGATGTCGTAAAATCATTGTAACTGCCAAGTGCAGAATAGTAAATGGTTGCATTCTTTGCGACCCAAACTCTACCCTTGTATGCAGAAATAATTCCTCCTGTTAAAATATCTCCATTTAAGTCTTTTAATCCACACTCGACAACGTCATAAGTTGAATTGTTTTTGATGTAAAACAATCCATCACTTTCTGTCATTATTAATATTCCATTTAAAAAGTTTAAAAATTTAGGTTTTCTGCCGGTTAAAGTTTTGTTGATTAAATTCGTTTTGGAATGTAATTCGTCATAAATAAATATTTTACCTGAAACTGTCGTGATAACTAATTTGGGGATATCATAAGATAACATTTCTGTTATTCCCGTGATTTCTTCTCCTATATCTAAAAATAAGGAATTTCCTTTTTGTTTTACAATTCCTCGATTTTGGAGGATTTCAATATTTGTAGCATCTGCCCAATAAATCTTTTTTGTATTAAGCCCCAATTCTGTTTTTGTTAAAGCTTGATTTATTCCGCCTGCTAAATTGTAATATGATACTTCCATTTTTGTAGCTCCTTTTTAATTAATTTTGTTGATTTTGTTTAAGTACCATTTGATTTTTGTTCTTATAAAACTTCCGACTTCTTCTTTTGTAATCCATTGATATGGAGGAAGATAGTTGATATCAATTTTGCCCGCTGACGTTGTTTTTGGATTTTGTTTCCCAAACTCGTAATGAGTGAGAACAGTTTGTGGTGTTACTTGAATGTTATATTTTTTGCAAAGTTGTGCGCAAAAATTCATTGTACTTTCAAATTGTTTTTTGGTAATCGGATATTTCCCAACAGATTTTGCCGACTTGTAATTCAACATTGCGCAGATAGCAACTCCGATTGAACCGGTGTTTCCTCCGCCGGTGTGAGCTGCATATTTGCCGGCTTTGCATATTTCATTTGCTTCTGGCTTGAATACCCCGTAATGAATTTCTCCTTTGGCATCAACTAAAAAATGATAATGTTCTTTTTCATAATTAGTTGGAAAGTACGTTCCTGCTGTCCAATGTATGATTATTCGCTTCATAAAATTCCTCTAACCATTCTTTATTCATAAACTTGTAAATCATTGCCGCATGGGTTCTGTTTTGTGCGTGTAATTTTAAAATTGTTCTATCTATATGATTTCTTACGGTGCCGTAAGCTATTTTGAGTGCCGAACAAATTTCTTTATCTGAATAACCCAATGCAACCAAAGTTATTACTTCAACTTCTTTGGGGGAAAGTGCCATGTTCAAAATTCCTTTACTAGTCTTTATACATTCAGCATATTAAAAAACGACTGAATATAATTCATAATATTTCCGTTCAAAAAAACAAGGGCGGAATTATCCGCCCAGAGAGTAAGATAATTTAAGGATTGTTTTTTAGGTATTTGTTTTCTGTAAGTCCTATTTTCAAAGCTCTAAGATTTGAATAACATCTCTTTTTTACTCCAAATTCGTTATAATTTAAGTAGAATTTGCTCGTGTATAACGGTTTGTAATTTGCAGGTCGAATTTCGTATAAGATGGAATTTTTTAATTTTGAGAAAAATCCCCGAGCTTTTTGATTAATTTTTCTGATAACTGAAATATTATTTTCTTTGTTAATTCTTGTGAGTTGGCAAACCGAATGACCGCAAACAGGACATTTGCTCAAGTAATCTAGTTCGCACAACAAAAAGTTTTCCTGCGGAACAAGACGAAAAGTTTTGGTCTTATGTAAAGCTCCGCAGCAATGAATATAACCCATACTGCTATCCCCTAACTTTAGTGGTAAACGATTTTGCCATCTTTGGGCGTGAACCTTAACCACATTTTTAGTATAACTTATATTCCCAATTTGAAAAGTCCACGATTATACAGGCATGTTGCTATCTCCATGAATACATGGGGCGCTAAGCAGCTTTAAGTGAAAAGTGAGAAGTGAAAAGACCATATCGTTATGAATAAGTGAATGGTGAGTGATGAATAGTGGGTAGAACGTATCAAGGAAATTGTTTTCCTCCCTGATGAGGGAGGTTAGGTGGGTGCTATCCCGTAAGGGAAACATTTAACCTTCCTTGCAAAGGAAGGGGGACCGCTTGCGGTGGAAGGATTGTTTTTTTTGTCTTGCGCAGACGGCGGGAACTTTTTGTGTAAAAAGTTCCACAAAACCACCCACACGCTCCATTCACTAATAACTAGTAAGTTCAACTAAAAAACAGTCAAACTCGCTACGCTCAAACAATGCCTGTTTTTAACCCTCTGTGTAAACATTTGTTCCTACATCATACATTTGTGTAAAGCTTTTTGTTGTTTGTTTCACTAACAAGTTATTGTTCATTTCGCTATCGTGGGATTATTTTCTTCTTCTTGAAACCACTTGAAAAACTCTAAAAAATTTGTTAAAATAAAGATGTTGATAGCGAACAGAGAGGAATTTTTTATGGAAAAGAATTTATTTAAGCTCATCGGGGGGGGGCAATCGTTTGAAAATCTCGCATAATCATGGTCTACGCAGTGCAGCTTTTACATTGGCTGAAGTTCTTGTTACTCTCGGTATTATCGGTGTCGTTTCAGCAATGACTGTTCCTACATTAATGCAGAATTATCAACGCCAATCTTATGTAACTCAATTACATAAGGTTTATAATGAATTAACTCAAGCGTTTTTACAATTTAAGAATGACAGAAATGCTATATGGTTGTCAGAGGCAGGGCATGTAAGACATCAAGATATGATGCCATTTATGAAACAATATTTTAAAGTTGTTCAAGATTGTGGAAAAACTTCAACTCCTTGTTTTGCAAGTTCATATAAAAATTTAAGTGGCTCAACTTTTGAATTAACAACAAAAGATGAAGATGCTACTTATTATGGAGTGTTAGCAAGTGGAGCTAGTTTCGGAATTAAATCTGATGGAATTGATACAGGTACAAATTACACGGATGACTTTTTGTATAGAATTGCAATAGATGTAAACGGACAGAAAGGGCCAAATATTTATGGCAGAGATTTGTTTATTCTTTATATCTTTTCAGATGGAGTTGTTGATGCGTACAGGGTTAATCCAGATTGCCGAGAAAATAATAATTGTACTTTAGGAGCAAATCCTAGCGAACACAGAGAAAAATTGTATGAATCTTGTGCTTCTTCAACTGGTAATACTTGGTATGATGGATGTTTTGCAAAAATATTGAATGACAACTGGCAAATGAATTATTAATCAAATAAAAAGGCTCTTAATAAAAGAGCCTTTTTTAATATTAATATTTTTTGTTTAAATCATTGTAATGACCGAAACCTAGTACATCTTTTACAAATTTTATACCGGCGAAAGCCCCAAGTCCGATTGCGCTACCTTTGCCAACAATTCCTTTCCCAAATAATGCGCCTAAGCCTAAACCTAAAGGAACTACACTGTCAATAAGCATTGTTCCAAAGCCCTTGAAGTACCCAAGTGCAGAGTTTACAAAATGTCGGAAGTTACTTTCTACTTCAAAATTAAATACACCTTTTTTTAAGTTAGATGCTGTAATACTAGGGCTTGTGAGATATTGAGTGTTGCTATAAGCATCCATACAAGCATCTGCATCTTTACTTTTTGAATAAACATCTGACTGAAGTTTACCTAAAACATGTGCATCATAACCAATTACGCCCAAAGCAGCTACGCCTGCACCTTTGATTACGTATTTTGAAAAATTGTTTTTTACTGATGATAATGCTGTGCTAATACTCATATTTCACCTATTTTGTTTGAGTTTTTTCTGTTTTTTCTTCTTTTTTGGCTTCTGTTTTCTTTTTGTCGTCTTTTACTTCAAATTCTTTTTCGACTTTTTGTCCCGACATTTTAAGCAATGTTTCTGTTGCTTGCATTGCATCTTGTCCGTATCCGCCTTGAGAATTTTGCATCTGTTTTAATAATCCGACAGTGAGTTCATCTCCTGTTACTGCTCTTGAGTCAAGTGCGCTCAATGCCAAAATCCTGATTGGAGTGTAAGGATCTTGAAGCATTTTATTGACAAGTGCATTTAAGGCTTTGTCATCTTTTCTTGAATTATCTTCTTCAAGTCTTGCAATAACCTCTTTAGCTCCCATCATACGAACTTCTTTGTCTTGGCTATTCAAATAGTTTTCAAGGTTTTTGATATATTCATCTGTGAGCTGAACTATTTCTCGTTTTTCTGTCTTTTTGTCAGTTGTTTTATTTTCTGTCGAATTTGTTGTGGAATTATTTGTTGCATTGGTTTGACCGTTTGCACCATTTGAATTTGCGTCAACCCCTTGCTTTCCGTTAACTCCATCTGCAAATTGAGAAGTATAATAATTTGAAGGATAACATCCGTTAGCCGGAGTTCCTCCATAATTTGGTGCATTTACATTATAAACCGGTGCAGTTGCTCCAGGTGGGGTTACAGACGGATTGAAAATTTGGATATTTACGCCTGAATAGTTTGGAACTTGTACATTTTGACCTTGCGTACCTTGTGATTGCGGTTGAATTTGTTGACAAGTTTGAGGAGCTTGTTGTTGGATAGGTGCAGTCTGATATTGCGGTGCATATTGTTGAACCGGTTGTTGTATATTTTGTTGACCTAACGAACTTTGCATATAACTACCCTTTACTACTACTTATATTTATAAAGTATTTTTTGTGTAATTTATTGCGTTTTCTTTAAGAAATGTTACATTGCTTTTTTATTTTTTACATGATGGCTATAATTTATTTATGGGAAGTTACGAAGAAAATTATTTAGCCAAAAGGCCACAGCATTTATGTCATATGTGCGGGAAATGTTGTCGTGTAGTTACGACTTCAACCCCTTATGCTCAATTGAAAAGTATGGCGGAAAGTGGGGATAAGGGAGCTACTGATTTTTTGTCTTTGTTTGAACCTTATCCGTCAATTGAGGCGGCAAGAAATGTTGATGCCGATGTGGTTGATAATATTATTAATCGTTTAAAAAATGATGGAAAATTTGATGAAAACAATATAACTTTTTATGGTTGTAGATTTTTGCAAGATAATAATTTGTGTTCTCGGTATGAAACAAGATTGGATTTGTGTAAACATTGCCCATCTACTCCGTGGTCTATAGTTCCGCCGAATTGCGGTTTTGAAGGGTGGTTGTTTTGGCAGCGAGAAGAAATTAAACAAAAAATCCGAAAATCCAAAGAAGAACTTCTTGAACTTCAAATTTTACGAATGAAAACAATAGATGAAGAAGTTTTGAAAAAAATCGACGCAGTAGAACATAAAATTCAAAAAAGTATTGATTTCTATAAAAAATATGGCTCTGAAAATTGGTAGTGAAATATACCACCTCCTCGAAATCATAGATTTTGTTGTACCGCTCACAAAATGTGACATTTAGTTACCTTTTGTTCGGCACAGTCGTAAAGGGTGGACATTATTTTTATAGTTAAGGAGGAAATATAAAAACTACTGCAACAATGCTTTATCCAATTTTCTCTTATAAAATTCAGTGTTGATATTCAAATTTTCGCCGATATCAAGCAACATTTCAACAAATCTCTTATTTGAGGATTTTTTGTTTTTAAATGCTTCAGAGGCTATAATGTCACCAATTCTATGATAAATCTTTGTAAAATAGATATTTTGAGCTTCTGCAATATCAACATTTAATTCTAATTTGCGAACATTATCAAAAATTTCTAATACAACATCAGCTTGTTGAATTTCGAAACTATGAACTAATCTATTGATATTTTGTAGAATTTTTTTGCTAAATACAAGATTTGATGGTGATTTATCCAACTTAATATCAATCTTTTTAGCCTCAAAATTAATATCTGTGGCCTGTTGTATTAAATCATCTTCAACAAATCCACCTGAATGTACTACGATATCATTGAATTTGTGACTGAGTGCGTATTCTGCAGAAATTTTAAATTCGTCAGGAATGCTAAGCCCCAAACCTTGAAGATGATAAATTGAACCTTTACCTTCGTCATACATTTCTTGATATGTTTGAGAGAATTTTTCCAACTTGCCTTTAAGCAGAATTTGCAAAATTTTTCTTCTTTCCTCAATAAATATATCTTTAAGTGTGAAATATTCTTTACCAAAGTATTCATCTAATGCACGAATAATTTCAGTTAAAGTATTCATTGTGTATATTTTAATCAAATCATTTTTAATTCTGTTAAATTCTGCATCATCTGAGTATTCTTTAATTGTACAGTGGAAATCTCCTCCGGCATATTGCATCAAAGCAAACATTACATTTGATTTTTGAAGTGTAATCTTTGACTGAATTTCAATATGACCAACTATAAATGTAGACGAATTTTTCTGAACTTTTTTGTATGCTTTTCTTGTAATAGTATAACAATATACATTTTCTTCATCTTCAAAATCTTGATATAGTGAAGATAATGCCCATAAAGTTGCTATCTGTTTTACTGTTATAATTGAAGGTCTTACAAATCGTTCAAAAATATCCTTACCTGTTCCAAATTCTGGGATGTTACTTTTTGCTTGAGATAAAATTTCTAAAAACTTTTCTTCAAGGTTTTTGCTTGTAAATCTCGCAGCAAGTTGCATTGCACGAGCTGCATATTTCATTATTTGAACGGTTTCAATCCCCGAAATTTCAGAAAAGAACCATCCGCAACTAGTGTACATTAACATTGCTTGACGTTGAATTTCCAACAATTCCATTGCACGAACTTTGTCATCATCTGTTAAATCCGGTTTAAAGTTTTCCTGTTGAAATTTTTTCACGTTCATTTCATTACGGTCTAAAATAACGTTAATATATTTATTTCTTACGTTCCAAACGTTATCAAAATATTTTTGACCTTCATTTTCAAAAACAACAATAAGTTCATCTCTCAAGTAATCAAGAGCATCTCTTAAAGGTTTTCTCCATTTTTGGTTCCAACCCGGATGACCACCTGTTGAACAACCACAATCTTCTTTCCATCTGCCAACCCCGTGGAAACAACTCCAGCTAGATGCTTGTTTGATGTCAACTTCGCAATTACTTCTGTATTTGTCTAAATATTCAGCGTAATTTGTAATTTTAAAACCTTCGTCTTTTGCACGAATTTTCAAAACATAAGACAAAGCCATGTCCCCAAATTTTGTGTGGTGACCGTAGCTTTCGCCGTCTGTTGCAATATTTATTAACTGAGGGTAATCTCTGCAATCAGAAATGCCTTCTTTTAATCTTTTGATAAATTTATTTCCGTCTTTTAAAAGTTCGTCAAAAGCAACAGAACGAGAAATTGCACCATCATAAAAGAATAAATCAATAAATTTACCTGGAGCTGATTTTATGTAGTATCTGTATGAACGAGCAGGGTCTATATTTCCCCAACTTACGTCTTGCCAATCTTTATCACCTTCTTGACGAAATTTTAACGCTTGATATGGAGAAAGAACTGTGAATTTAATGCCGTTTTCTTCCAAAAATTTCAAGGTTTCATCATCAACCGCAGTTTCCGCAAGCCACATACCTTCCGGTTTTCTGCCAAAACGATATTCAAAATCTCTGATACCCCATTTGATTTGGGTTTGTTTATCATTTTCGTTGGCGAGTGGCATGATTATGTGGTTATAAACCTGTGCCATAGCATTTCCGTGTCCTGAGTGTTCAGAAACACTTTCAATATCTGCTTTAATAATTCTTTCGTAAGTAAGAGGAGCAAAATGTTCCATCCATGACAAAAGAGTTGGTCCAAAATTGAAACTCATGTGTTCATAATTATTTACGACATCAAGTATTCTGTTTCTGTTGTCAACAATTTTTGAAATAGAGTTTGGATTGTAGCACTCTTTATTAATCCTTTCATTCCAATCGTGGAAAGGTAATGCGCTATCTTGAAGTTCAATTGCTTCAAGCCATGGATTTTCTCTTGGCGGTTGGTAAAAATGTCCGTGGATAGTCAAAAATATGTCGTTTTTCTTATTGCTCATCTCTTAACTCCAAAAATCAAATATCTTACTTTGTTTCGTCTTTTGGTTTTGTGCTGATAACTGTGAATTTATCAACATCCATCCAAGGATCTCCTAATGCTGTAGAAAAAACTCTTCCTTGAAATTCAACAATGTCGCCTGAATTTAGGTCAATGTGTTTTTCGGCTTCCGTTCTGTTTAAGAATATTTTTAATTCAGATAGCGGAATGTTGTGATCTGTTACATCTGGTCTTTGGATTAGGAATGAAATATATTTTTCAGAACTTCTGAAAGCGGGTTTGTAATCCAATCCTAATGTAGCAAATTTATCGAATTTAGCTCGGATTTTTACGTTTTTGTTAAAGTAAAAATTAGGTCTTGCCACCAAGTCCAAAGGGCTTATCGAAATATAAGTTTTGGTTGCGTTAGTATTTTGTGTTTGATGGGATTGAATAACGTTTGTGTTAATAGGTGTATAATTCATTGCCGGATTAGCAAAAACGCTTATTCCAGTGGCAATAGCTAATATTAAAATTAAACTTTTAATTTTTTTCATCAAGATGTCCTCTCTCAATTTCTTACAACAATATATTAACACAATTTTTAATTTTTGTAACTACCCAAATAAATAATAATATAAAAAATTCCTCACTGTCTGAATGCAGTATAGTCAATTCTTCCGCCGTCCCCTCTTCTTTTTCAAGGAAGGATAGATTTACATGTCATTACGAGGAGCGAGCGACATAGTAATCCCATTCATATAAAAATTTTATTCCCTTCCCTTTAATGAGAGAAGGGTTAGGGATGGGGGATATCCCGTAGGGGGATGTAAGTTAAAAATAGCACCCACCTTACTCCTCCCTCGTTAGGGAGGAAAATTTTTGCATGTCGTTACAGATGGCTACGTGCGTAAAACTCCACACCAATATATGAGGTATGAACAGATGTTGTTACAGATCACTACGTGCGTAGCACCCTACAAATACACATTTTTTAGGTGTTCGATTTTTATTTCGGGTTTTAGGGTAATTCCGACTACATCTATTCTGAAATCTTTTACTTTATGTTCTGTCAGGTAATATTGAACACCTTGTTTAATATGTTCAAATTTTGTTTTTGTAATAGCTTCTGCAGGAGTGCCGAATGAATTGGTTTTACGTGTCTTTACTTCAACAAAAACAACCGTATTTTTATACTCTGCAATAATATCAATCTCACAAAATCTTGAATAATGCTTGTTACGCTCCAAAATTTTGTATCCATTTTTTTCTAAGTATCTGCAAGCTAAATCCTCGCCGGCATTACCGATTTTTTTGTTATTCATTATTGCTTAATACTTCCTCTTGCAAATTTTGTTATATCGTTAAGAATTTCTACATCTTTTATTTCGCAATTTTTTGTCCATCTTGAAGGGCAGATATCAATTCCGCCACGACGTGTATATAGCGCACAAACTAACAATTTATCACCTTTATTCAAAATATCTGATAATCTTTTGAAAATCATTTCGCAACATTCTTCGTGAAAATGGTACTCTGAACGAAAAGAACTTAAATATTGTACCAGACTTTTTTCAGTAATATGTTTTTTTGATTTGTAATACAAAAACATATCTCCAAAATCCGGTTGGTGCGTAACTCGGCAGTTTGAACGCAAAGAATCAAATGTTAAATAATATTCTTTTGTTTCTTCATTTTCTTTGGTTTGCAAAACTTCAGGTGCTTCCTTAAATTTTTCGACAGTTATATCTTTTTCATTGACAAACTGCATAATGTTTTGAAAATTTTGAAATATTTGAACTTTTTGTGTTTTATTGTCAATAAAGTTTATTCTAACCTCAGTTTGAAGTTTTTCAGATAAATCTTTTTCTATTTTTGATTTACAAATTTTAAGGCATTCTTCAATATTTTGCCCAAAACGGCTCATATTGAATGAATTTAGATATAATTTTAGAGATTTAGATTCAACCAAAAATTCACTATTGCAAGAGTATTTGAGTTTTATTAATCTGGTTACTGGAATGCCATTTTCTGTCATTGCTGAAAATTCATAAGCGTGCCAAATATCCCAACCACAAAATGGAAGTTTGTCGTTTTGCAAATTATATTGTTTCCGGTTTTCTTCCCTTGGAATAGCGACTAGCAATGACGGGTCATAATTTTCGCTTCCGCTAACTCGTTTTCCTAAAAATTTTGATGCAATTTCGTCTGTTTTCATAAAAATAGTTTAGCATGAAAATTTTGATTTATTTTGATGGATTTTTTCTAATATTGCGTTTTAAATAATCCATGTTTCCATGTGTAATAATCCATTCAGAACAACCATAGCCGTTATATCTGCTAAGTCCAGAACCTCCCAATTCGCAATTATTATATTCTCCTGCAGGAGTCGCTTGGTTATGTGGGTTTATTCCGGCATATAGATTGCCATATATATCAAATGTAAACCAGAAAAAATCTACCCCTAATTTGTTTGGTTTTTTGTCTCCATTTATGTCTATCCCGATTTGTCCGGAGTAGGTTGAGTTTTCAATATCATTTTGGGGTAAATTTAATATCCAAAAACTTGTTCCGTTTGCAAGAACACCTGTTTGTATATTTCCAGCTTTATCCCATGCCTCTGTTGGTTGGTCATTTATGTTAATATATAAGCTTGGCATACAGGCATTGTCTATATCACAACTTTTTATTTTTTTTATATGTTTACTTATTTCATTAAACATAATTTGAGAGTTCTCTTTTGGAGATAAGTTGCTATCAGTTAAATCCTGTAGATTGGGATAGTCTTGTGCTACCATTTTAAGAGCTTGCGCAAAAATTGAATAACTCTGTTTAACGGCAGTAACAGTCGCTTTTTCTTTATAACTTTGGATTAATGAAGGTATAGTCATTGCCGCAACAACTCCAATTATGCCTAATGTAATTAGTACTTCAGCCAAAGTAAATGCAATTTTGCTTTCTTTTTTCATAAACAATCCTCCAATTATATTTATTATTATACCATGTTTAACATGTATATACAATACGTATAACATTATTAGAATAGTTCAATTAAGCCGTTATAATTAATCTTGAGGTTATTTTTATGAAAAGTTACATTCAGCAACAATTAGGTAAAAGGATTCAAGAACTTCGCAAGATAAAGGGTCTTAGTCAAGAAGTTTTCGCTGAAAAAATCGGTATTGCGACAAATACATTGAGCAGTATTGAAACGGGTAACGCTTTTATGACTTCACAAACGCTTGAAAAAATCCTTGAAACTTTGAATATAAGTGCAGAAGATTTGTTTTCTTTTGGTGAACAAATTGGTGAGGATGAAATGTTTTCTTACATCCATAAAAAATTGGATTTGATAAAAAATAATCGAGAGTATTTGAAAATATTTTATAATATATTAAAAGGAATATAGTAAAAAAGATGAGAAATTATTTTCTCATCTTTTTATTTTGAGTTTAAGTTTTTTCTTGATTATGCGATGTCTTCGTAGGCTGCCGGATTGTTTAATAAATCGTAATTTATTTCGTTTTCGTTGTCGGCAATAGCTGCAACGACTACCGCATCAGATGTTACGTTAACTAAAGTTCTCATCATGTCTGTAATTCTTTCAATTGTGAACAAGAACGCAAATCCTGCAACCAATTGTTCCGGACTTAATCCCATTCCGTTAAGTATTAACGCAATTGTAATTAAACCTGCACCCGGAATACCTGCACAAGTTGAAGATGAAACAATTGCTAATAATGCGATTTCAATTATTAGGAATGGAGTTAATGCTACACCATAAGCTTGTGCCAAGAAAATTACTGCAACTGTTTGTAATAAAGCAGTTCCATCCATGTTTAAAGTTGCGCCCAATGGAAGTACGAAACTAGAAATCTTGTGAGAAATTCCTCTCTTTTCGCAACAAGCGATTGTTAACGGTAATGTAGCTGAAGAACTTGCTGTACCGAAAGCAACCATCATGGCTTCTGCAATTGCTGAATATAACATAACGATATTTACTTTAGAGAAAAATCTTAGGAATAATGGATATACTACGCACAATTGAAGCATAAATCCTATAAATAATACCAATAGGTATTTTGAAATACTGTTGAAAATGTCGATACCAAAGCTTGATACGGCACTTGCAGTTAATGCAAATACACCTGGAGCTGCAAAGTACATAATCCAATCGGTAATTTTCATTGTAGCTGCAAATACAGATTCAAAGAACGACACGATTGGTCTGTTTACATCTCCGACTTTTGCAAGTGCAACTGCAAACATAAGAACAAATACGATGATAGGAACCATGTCCCCAGATGCAAATGAGTGCATTGGATTGTTTGGAATAAATCCTAAGAATATGTTAAGGATATTGCCTTGTTGTTGCGCCATAGCAGTTGCAACTGATGTTTGAACTTCGCTAGCTGCATTTTCAGTAATATAATGCGCCGCTCCAAGTCCTGGTTGGAAAATTAAAGCTAATGTTGCACCTATTACTACTGCAGCAACAGTAATAATTCCATAATATGCAATCATTTTTGTTCCGAATTTACCAAGTTGTTTGTTGTCGCCAATGCTTGTAATACCAATGATAATTGCCGAAACAACAAGTGGAATTACAACCATTTGGATTAATCTGATAAATACTTGACCAATAAAAGTCAAAACAGTTGATACAAGCGGATATTCATGTCCGTGTAAAAATATTCCGACCGCAACCCCCAAAATAATACCAAAGAAAATGTGCCAGTTTCTCTTAATTCCAAGACCTAATGCGATTAGAATTTGCATGTGTAATTTCATATATAAATCCTCATTAAAATATCGTTACTTGCCTATTATACAACTTTTTTTGTAAAATATCAAACATTTTTGAATAAAATCATAGGATTGAGGGAGAAATATTTTTATTATATAGTTGTTGTATGGGATTGAGTAGAAAAATTTTTCAAAAAACAGGTTATTTTTTACAAGAAATTGCAAGAAGTAAAATTATACTTCAAGCCGTAATGGTTGGCTTAATTTCTGGGTTGTTGGTTGTGTTTTTTAAGGTAAGTATAAATAAATTATTTGAATTTATTCAAAATTTTATTTCTCAATTCGATTTAAGTCACAAATTATTAATTTTCCCTTTAATAACGACTTTGGGTGGATTAATTTCCGGTGTTTTGGTGTTTAAATTTGCTCCGGAAACTAAAGGGAGTGGAATTCCATTTGTGAAAATGGTTATGGCTCGAATGGGGAATATTACAAGGGTTCGAACTATTGTTATTAAATTTCTTGCCGGTGTTGCAGGAATTGGTACTGGATTGTCACTGGGTAGAGAAGGGCCAAGTGTTCAACTTGGGGCTGGGGCAGGTGCTTTAGTTGGTAAGATTTTTAAAATGAAGGGAACAGATCAAGGTAAACTAATTGCAGCCGGAGCAGGTTCTGCAATTGGTGCAACTTTTAATGCCCCGATTGCCGGAACGATTTTCGTTTTGGAAGAATTGGTTAATAAATTTTCTGCTTCATTACTATTTCCTGTTCTTGTTGCAACAGTTACTGCATCTTCTGTTGCAAGACATTTTTTAGGAAATAATCCATCGTTTACAATTCCTTATATTACGCACGATTTGTCTTTCGAGGGAATTTCGGTTTGTATTATTTTAGGTATTGTCGCCGGATTTTTAGGGGTTGCTTTTGCAAAAATTATATATAAAAATAATGAATTTTTTGAAAAAATGGATAAAATTCCAAATTGGTTAAAACCTGCAATTGCGGGATTTGGAATTGGTGTAATTGGTATTTTTATTCCGTATGTGTTGGGTTCAGGAAATTTGTCTGTAGATTTGTTGTTGCAACATAAATTAGCTTTGTCTGTTGTCGTTTTGGTATTTGCAGTGAAGTTTTTTGTAACCCCTTTTTGTTTTGGCTCTGGAGCTGCTGGTGGAATATTTTTGCCAATGTTGATGTTGGGATCTTTTTTAGGTTATATTGTGGCATCAATATTTAATATGTTTGGTTTTCACGTTGATGTTGTTGTGATGGCAATGATAGGAATGGGGGCGTTTCTTGCATCTGTTGCAAGAACTCCGATTACTGCTGTTGTAATGGTGTTTGAGATGACAGCTGGATATACTCATATATTACCGATTATGTTGAGCGCTGCAATTGCGGATTTGATAGCAGAAAAACTAAATCATAGACCGATATATGCTTCTTTGATAGTAAATCAGGTTAAATCTCCGGAAGCAAAACTTTTGAGTAGCTTGTTAGTGAAAAATTATATGAAAACGGATTTGGTATGTTTTTCTTCAAATATGACAATTAGTATGGTTCAAGAGAAGATTAAAAATTATTCTTTCAAAACTTACCCTGTTAAAAATGATAAAAATAAGTTGTTAGGTTTGATTACAAAGTCTGATATTGAAGATGCGATTTTTCAAGGAGTTGATACGAACACAGAAATTAATAAGCTGATGAACCCTTCTCCTGTAACCATAGAACCTTCAGAAAACTTGTATATTGCATATTATAGATTACATTCAAATAACGCTCAATGTTTAGTAGTTGTGGATAAAAACAATAAAATCAAAGGTTTAATCACTAGACAAGATATAAATAAGGCAATATAAAATTAGACTTTTTTAGGACTCAATAGTGATGCAAATCGGATATATCGGACGTTTCTGCAACCCTAAAATATTCTTGAATTACTTTATGTTCTCGGGCTTTAAGCCAAGTTCCCCTTTTCTGTATTGTCCTGTAAAAGAACATCCTGTTTCTTTGTATTTATGAGCCGAACATGAGGCTTCAGTGTTTATTAACATGAGAAAGTAGAAAAAGTAACACAATTTTACAGAAAAATAAAACAGCAAAATTAAATCAGTTTCAGTCTAATGATTAAATATCTTTATTAATTTGTGCAAAATCTATTTTTAGGATAAAATTCTAAATATGTTGTTAGCAAATATTAATTTATTTTGGGTGAATTTATGAGTGAAAGAGATTTAGAAAATTTAATAAAACAAGATATTGAAAATATTTTTACAAAAATTTTAGAAAACCACAATTATATTTTGCCAATTAGGGCTAACTCAAGAAGTGGAGCAGAAATCAGTGATTATTTAGAAGATGAATTTGTAAAATATCTGAATTGTAACGATGGCGGTTGCATATATAACCCTATGGGTGCTCCAAAAGGAGCTACGAAAAATCCTTATGACTTTTGTTTTAATTACAAAAAAGATGAATACCATTTCGATGATTTAGTATGGGGAGACATTAAAGCTACTAAAACCTCGTATGAAGACAGTAATCCTGACTTGGGAACTCCTGAAAAGATAATAAAATTTATTTTAGATGGGCATTTTTATCTATTGTTTGTATTTATTGAATATGATGCAACTGTAGACGGAAAAGTGCAATTTAAAAAATTTGATGATGGTAAATATGTACATTGTCAATTTTTAAAAGATATTCATCATTCCGTTAGAATTAACCCAAAGCCTCAGTTCCAAGTTAATATACATGAACCAGAAGAATATAGGACAAGAGAAGAATTTATAGAATTATTTTATAAAAAATATTCTGAATCAATTGATAGAATAATTGATAAGCAAGTTAAGAAAAAGCAAGAACTTAGCAAGCGATTTGATAAATTATTAGAAAAAGTATGCAAATATTGCAAATAATGACTATCCCGACATTATTGTAGATTTATATTCATCAATATATGTCACTTCATTTTCGTCAATATTATAAATACTATATACAATATTATTTAATTTCTTTAAAGAAAGTTTATCCTTTGGGTTCTTTAATAGGGTATCAACTAATTGTACTACGTTATCAAAATTTTTCTCCGATACACAAATTCTAACGTCTTTTAAATCGGATGTTTTAATTTGTGGAGTTTTCCCCTTTGCAGTACGTATAATATTAGTAATTCTACAATAAAATGTAATTAAATCACTATTTAGAATTCCACAAATATACTTCAAAAATTTCTTATTTTTATCATCATTTTTTTTATTTGTAAGAATATAAATACTATTATTAGCAGCATATGGACTTTCACAATATGTTGCAATAATTTCGTTTGCACTTTGTCGAATAAAGACTTTTGGTGAAAGATATGAGTTCTTATCTCCCAAGGTGACTCTTTTTTTATTTTTTACCCCGATTTTTGATAATTCTTCTTTAAAAATATCAGAAAGTTTAATTTGTAAATCATAGTCATATTTAATATATCTGTTTACAGTAGGTTCAGCAAATTTAGACTTAAGACCTTTAGAACCTTCAATATATGGAAAAACTAAATGTTTTGAAGAATTAGTTGGGTCAACAATAAATTCATCTGTTTTTCCTGTTAACGCACAACATGTTCGTAACGCTTTATTAGGATAATAATGTTCTAAAGTGTCAAATAACTTTATTTTATCGATAATTTTTTGTTGTTTATCATTTAGAGGAATATAGTATTTGTATTTATTGTCACTATTGTTCCAATTAGCTTGTTCTATAAACAACCTTTTATTTGTTTCATAATTAATCAATTCAACAGAATTATTTTGCTCCTTTTTATTTATGACTTTTAATATCAATTGACCACTTGCAACATTGTCAAATTCAGATAGTCCATATACTAGCAAATTTATTGAATAGTTTTCAACCAAATATTTTCTTATATCAATATATGCTGTTTCTAAAAATGAAATATCTAAAATATAAATTAATTCGCCACCATATTTTAAAGATTTTAGAGCATTTTCTATAAAAAACATTGATACATTAAATTTATTATTTCCATTTTTATTTTGCACAAAATCAAATGTATTATAATAAGCCCGTTTTTCTTCCGTCATATTTCTACTGCGTTTTCCATATAGGGTAATATATGGAGGATTACCAATAACTGTTGAAAAATTATGAAAATCTGCATCTTTTAGTATAAAATCTTTATTTGTTAAGTTTAATTTTTTTAGCTTAATTTTATGGTTTTCATTATAAGCTTTTATTATTAAAGGTAAAAGCACAGAAACAATATTTATCTCACATATTTCTATTGCAATGTTATCATTGTCATTCCCATATAAATTTTCAATTATGTAGTTAATAATGTATTCTGCTGTTTTATTATTTTTCTCTAAGTATTCAATAATTTTTTTAGATATTTCTACTAAAAACGTTCCTGCACCACATGCAGGCTCTAATATTTTTCCAGATAATATATTTATTCTATTTATCATATTATTTATAATATCTAAGGAATTTGTATAAAATTGACCATAATCTTTTTTTTGTTTAGATGATGCAAGTTCTTGATACAAATTCCCTAAATAGTTATTAACACTTATATTATTGTTTATTGCTATATCGTTGTGGATTTCGTAATTCTTAATTTTTGGATAAACACTAAAGAAATCACCGCCGTTAGTTTCAATATAAAAATATGTAGCAACATAATTCCAAGCCTGCTCTATAAAATGTATTATTTTATCTTGATTATTCATTACAGATCCTCTTTATTTGATATTACAACAAAAATACATGTAAAGTCGATATGTGTTGTTATGTAAACCTTTTAATACTTTCTGTGTGTTTCCACGCTAATGTGTTTCCTGATATAAGGAGGAAACATGAAAGAAGTTAGCGGATACAACATCAGCGAGCAAGAGTTTAAGAAAGTCAGCAAGTTGGCAGAAGATGTGTATAATATCGCCGTAATTGTGGATTACTTTGTTTGTAATCAACCGGAGATTGAAGAGTGCTATAACCCTTCCGTTGTTAAAAATTTAAGGAATAATGCGGATTTATTAAATGCATTTTTTATAGATGTAGATGGGATAAAAAAACAAAAGATTTAAAATCCTTAATGTATTAAAAGAATAATTAATATTTATATTATAATTTTTATATGAAGAATGCTTTAAACGAAGAAAATATCAAGCATATAGTATTAAACACCGTACAAAAATGGGGTTTTGAAGCTAATGAAATCAATTTAGAAAAGAGTTTCACAATTAGATTTGGTAAAGGCGTTGTCAAGGTAGATACCTTAGTTTCAGCAACCAGAGCTTGTCCAAGAGCAGACATATTAGTTAAAAAAGATGATAAAAATCTATTTATTTTTGAAATAAAAGCAGAAAATGTAAAAATTGATGATAATGATATAGAACAGGGTCTATCATATGCTAGATTAACAAAGCAAATTACCCCATTTGTAGTTATAACTAATGGAAAAGATACTAGAGTATTCAAATATGATGGTAAAGAACTTAATTTGAATGATGACAATTTTAATATTAATATAAAAAATTATGATTATACATTATCTCTTGATATAGAAGAAAATTTTTATAATGCAACTAAATATCTTATAGGTATGTCTTCCCATAATTTGTCAGTATTCTGCCAACAACAAATTGATTCAAGAATGGAAACATTAAGAGGAAATAGTATTGCATCAGATGAAAAATATATTCCAGAACTATTTATTGAACGTGGTAATGTATATAATGAATTTGAACAATTTTTAGCATCCGAAAAGACTTGTTTTTCGATAATTGGAGAATCTGGTATTGGAAAAACAAATGTTATATGTGATTTAGCACAAAAATATGCTTCTAATTTGCATCCAGATAATTTATCATATTTTTTTAGTTGTCATGAAATGTATAGCAGTATTATTGAAAATATAAAAGAAGATTTTAATTGGCATTTTACATCTCAACATTCAACAGACCAAATTATAAAAAGAATATCAGCTATTTCAGATAAACAAACTATTATATTTTTTGATGCTATTGATGAAAGTTTAAATGATAATTTCTGTGTTGAATTTAATGATTTTATAAGAAAAATAAAAGATTATAATATTAAAATATGCTTTACTTGTAAGGATATTGAATATGAAAGATTTTTAAATAATAAAGGCAATCCAACAATAATTTTAAAAAATGTATATGGAGATAAAAATGGTATAAGTTTATATTTAGAAAATTTTTCTGAACAAGAATTTGATACTATAAAATCTAAATATATAGAGAAATATAATTTATTAGAAATTCCAAGAGAAATTGATTACGAACTCAGAAATGGATTTATATTGCGAATTTATGCAGAAATACATAAAAATAAAAGAAAATTTCAATTTAAAAATATTTTAGAAATGATGGACGAATACTTAAAAGAAAAGTTTTCAAAAATGTGTACCAACAAAGAGGACGAGGAAATTACGTACAACATCCTTTTAGAAGTAAGTAAATATATTTGGAACAGCTCTATAGGAAAATACATAAATGTTTTGTATGATATTTACAACATGTCCGACAAGATTTCAGAACAAGAGTTAAATAAAAATCTTCAACTACGTGTCACTGAAGCTATACCGCATAAGCTTTTTGAACACAAGATTCTGCAAAAAGTGATATATGACGAACCTTTAATAAGTTTCTATTATACTAGATTTCGAGATTATATTATTGGATTTAAACTCTTAAAAATTGACAAATTATCAATAGTAGATTTTAAAAATATGTTGCCAACATTGTATTTGAGCAAAATAGGAACGAGCATTATTCAGTGGTACTATCAATTTGCTGATACATCTCATAAAAAATTAATTGAAGATTATTTTATGAGTAAAATTTTATTATTTATAAATAAATACAATGATCTATTAAATAAATATTTTAAAGAAATTAAAAATACACTCTACCCAGAATGTATTGACAAAATTGCAATCGCCTTTTTAAAAAATCCTGTTGAACCACGCTATTTCTTATATCCCACTAAAAATAGCAAAGATATGGTAACGATCTTTGATGACAGCAAAAAATATAATGACACTTTTCATAAATTAGGCGGCGTTTCAAGTGGGTTAAAGATTAATGATGAAAATAGTATGAAATCAAAAGCATTCATAAGATTAATAGAAGATGTTTTTAGAATATTAAAAAACCCTCGCCACAATGGTCTTGGAGGTTCTCCAGAATATTATCCCAATTCCTATTTTGATCCAAAAAATAATGAAATTATATTAAACGAACGAACATTCAATCTTTTTGAAGTATATTCTTGTTTGCTTGGTTATAAGGAAGAAAATATAAGTAAAAACGGGAATTATTCATACAATAGATACAAAAAAGATATTTTTCCAATTTTAATAAGTGATATTTTAGACAAAATAAATAGATTAAAAATAAAAATATATCTTGATGGTAAGAATAAAATCGATTTTTCTAATCAAACAATTTTAATAGAACCCAATAATAAAATTGTACAATACAATGATGTTTTAATAGAACAATTTATACAAACACAAAAAGTAATACCCAATATAAAAATTGCAGGGATTGATATCTTAGAAAATTATCTAATAGAATATCAAAAATATAGCAAAACACTAGATTCCCCTTTACCAAGAGCAGATGCAGAGGCTAAACTTCCGCATATAATTTGTGAATCTATTAATGGTGAAATCAAAGAACGAATAGATGGGAGTGTTATTATTGATTCATATAGCAAAGAACAAAGAAACAAATACTGCCAAATGCTTTTTTATAAAATGCATATTGCATATGTGAAATTTGTAGAAGAATTCTTCCCAACTATAAAAGATATGTTATTTATGTATTCTAATCTTCCATTATTAGTAGAATATAATATAAAAGATATTGATGATAAAAAAATAAATAATTCTTTATATTGTAGTTTCCACTATAGTATTCTTATGAAACAACAGCAAGAAACATCTATTAAAATGGAATATGCTGATATTCTAGATGATAATTACTGTGGATGGATGATAATGCCACTAATAGAATCAATAGAAGAATATGTTACAAAAAAAGTTTCAGGTGAAATAAATCAAATATATAAAAATATTGCCCAAAATGAGAATATAGATTTGGCAGGAAATTCTATAACAATTTTCTAATATTATTTTATGACAAAATATCAAAATAAAAATTAGATTAATATAAGAACTGTACCCGAAAAAGTGTTCAATCAGTCGATTAAGGTGGAGTAAATGTGATTTATATATAAAACCCTATTTGAACACTTTTAAAGCCTATAAAAAGCTTTTTTTGAGAATCATGCATCGTAAGTTATGCCTAAAATCTTTTCTTCTATTTCTCTGATAACATCAGGTGATAATCCGACCGACTTTGAAGTTTCCTTTTCGCATTTTTTAGTTACAGCCTTATCTTCATAAGTTTTTACGCTTTTAAGCATATTTATAATTTTTGTTACGGTATATAGCCTTGACGGTTCTACTTTTTTACCATTTGACATATCGCTCATTATTGAATCTAATAGTCTTTTGCCAAAGCTATACAAATCTTCATGAAATGTAGTATTTGATTTTAGATACTCTGAACGTTTTTCATTCCAATTACCCTTAGTTTTCCAACGTTGAAGGGTTCGTTCGCTTACATTTAATTGTTTTGCAATATTTTCTAATGTCATAATTTTTTCAATATATAGATTCGCAGCAGCTTCTGCCAACATTTGTTTTTTCATAATTACTCCTTATTTCTTCAAAATCTTCTCTAGCGGATTATAGTAATCTTTTTCTAAATTTTCTATCAAATTTCGATATACCTTAACAAAATTAGTTATTCCGTAATATCCAAGCGATTTTTGGATATAAGTTAACGGAATATTTTGTTTAATGCTCATATTAACAAAATTATGCTGCATATCACTTGGATTCAGTTTTGAAACTCCGATTCCTTTTGCCAATGGAGCCAAAACATCTTCTTCTACATATTGTTGAGCAGGTTTATTACTCTCAAATTTAAAAATAAAATCATTAGGTTCAGGATCCGATATATGATATTTGTACTCAAGGTTCTCGCAAATATTCCAATCAATCGTCAATCGTCGCATTGTAGAATTACATTTAGTCATAACAAGTTTATCGCCATAAAGAAAATATTTTAGAAAAATTATTTGATTTCTAAAATCAATCCTATCCCAAGTTAATCCTAGCAGTTCAGAGATACTCGCACCAGAAGATAGTGAAATATACAAAATTGGATAAACATCAGGATATTTTTTATAACAACTGTTCAATAATCTTGAAATTTGTTCTTCGGTTAATAAATTCATATCCATTGCATAAGCATTTTCTTTAAGACTCTTGCTTCTTGATGCAAGATAATTTGTTTTAGGGCAAACAGCATTAATGATATTTTTAAGGATTAGAATATAAATATTGACAGAAACAAGCTGATACCCGCTATCGAATTGTTTTTGCTTAAATTTTGCCACAACTTTATTTGTAATTTCTCTTATTTGTAAATCTCCAAAGTATTCTTTCAAATGGTTTTTATAATCTGTTTTTTGATGCATTATTCTCTCAAGCTTGTTTTCTGTTTTTAGCCTGTTAAAGTAGATTTTTGCAGCATCTTTAAACAACATCTCTAAAGGCTCTTGAATTTTATTTTCAATCTTAATTTTTATTTTTTGCGGCTTTATGTTATTTCTAAAATATTCAATTTGCTGAGATGTAAATTCTGTTTTTAATTTTCTCAAGAACGCAGCTGAAGCATAAGCATAAGGCTGTTCAATTTTTTGCTCATCTTGCAATTGCTTTTGTGCTCTATATATTGCATCTGTAGCTGATAATTTTTCATTTGTTAAATAATATTTTTTAAAATAATTAAATAATTCGTCAGGTATTGAACTTTCAACATTACCGGCACTATATGATGGTAAAACACCTTTAAAACCATACCTTTTGTAATTCGTTCGTATCCTGCCTAAAGTACAAAGAGAAATATTTTTATAACCTGAGGTTTGGTTAAATAATTCAACCAGTTGCTTTGAATTTTTACCACCTGCCTGATTTACAAAGTTTAGCAGTGCAATATAACTTCTTATTCGTTCTTGGGTTTCTTTGCTTAGTGTAAGAAAATAATCATAACCTTCTTCTTTTTCAATTATTATTGGCTTAACTTCATCAATTCCGTTATTATTCACCCCTTTGGTATTAAAATAATAGGCATTACCATTCTTTACAACAATTTTTTCATTTAGTAATTCAGATAAAATATTTGTAGCTTCTTGTTCTTTAAGCTCTGAAACCAAGATTATATCATCAATGGTGAATTTATCTAATCTTCTTGCTGATTTTATAATTAAATCTCTATTTTTCAATTGTTAGTCCTTTCACTTGTTTTACATCAATTTTGTTTAATCCGTTTGTTTTTGCTAAATTTTCTAGGGTTGCAATTCCTTTAATTGCTTGACGAAAACGATTTGATTTTTCAAAAAATATTTCTTTGGCTTCATCTGTTATTTTTATTTCGGATAATTCTTCGACAATAACTTCCATATCGTCTTTTGAGAATGTTTTAAATTCTACAATTTCAGAAATTCTGTCGTATAAATGTCGAAATTTTCCGAGTTTTGTTTTTGCTTCTTGCATTCCAATTAATACAACTGGGGCTCCTGTTAAATCGTGTAAATCTCTCAAGGTTTCAATGGTTTTTGAACGACATATAAGATAGTCAACTTCGTCAATAATGATAACTTGCGGATTAAGTCTTAAATGTGCAGTACATTGTTTCATTAAATCCGTAGATTTTTTAGACGGTGCTTCGCCCAGTTCTTCCACTATTTTTTCTAAGATTCCGTGACTTGTCATATTGTTTTGGGCTCTCACATAAACCGCATCATTTCTATTTGCCCACCAAACAGCGACTCTTGTTTTACCTAATCCGGGATCACCATATACTAATCCCATTTTTGGAACTTCATTAGATTTATCAATAAGATTATTCATTAATTCTACGAAGTTTTTGACGTTATGGGTTTTTACAAACAATTTACGCATTAAATACCTCCTTATTATCTTCTTCGCCATATATTTGTTCGTATTCGTCGGTTAATTTATATTCAGCAATCCAGTCGTGTTCACTTTTTGTAAGATTTTCTTTCTTGATTAGATGTTCATATTTTTCAAATCTTGTTCTAAAGCAACCGTTAAAATTTTCTGCTTGAAAATCAGCTTTTACTTCAAGACTGAATTGCTTTATTTCATCCTCTTTTTGCTTCTCAGGTAAATCCATTGTTAATAGCGGAGTATAAATTTGATTTCGTTTTAGATGATTTATATATTCTTGTTCCGTTCTTTTTTCTAATTGTTTCTTTAATTTTGTTTTTTGTTTTAAATCTTCTATATCTTTTGCTTCGCCCAAATAATTTGCTAACGGGTGAATAGGCTCAACTCTTTTTGCTGTACATATAAATTCCCCGTTTAATTTGTAAACTTTGATAGAACTCAAATCAAACAGACTGTATTTAATTATTACTTTCTTTTTATAACCAAATAATGCCTCATCATAATAATTATTTTTAAGAAATAAAATTCCGTTTCTGTAAATGTTTTTAACTTCACGAACCATCATAAGGTCATCTAAAGAATCAATATTGATACCTTCACCCTTGCCACTTTCAAGAACTTCGCCTATTGTTTTATCTTCAATGTGCGGACAATGTTGTGCATAATGATATTTTTGCAACCAAATCTCAAGAACTCTTGTAACTTGTTCTATGGTCGGTACATTAAATTTGAAGATAGACTTATGGAGTTTTTCATTTCTTTTTAATTGAGCAGGCTTTTTAACAATGCTTGTTCCCGTATAAGACGGAAGCATTACTTCAAAACTGTCTTGCAACTCTCTAAATAGTCTTTCGATAGGTTTTGCCTTTGCATTGTAGGGTTTTGCATAAATCGGTTGAATACCAAGATTAGTAAATAATCCTGTTATTCCGTTCTCGATAAAATATTTTGCTTTAAAAGCCTTGCCGTTATCTTGATACACAAATTTCGGAATTTTGCCTAAATTTATTATTGAGTTCCTTAATGCACTTGCAATACATTGAGTATTTTCTTCCAACATAATTTCAAACCCGACAAAACCTCCAGATTTCCAATCTTGATAAGCAACCAATGTAGGTCTTACAGGATTTCCGGTATAAGGATGCTTAACGAAAAAGGCTAATTTATGTCCATCGCCAACAATTACGTCCCCGACTTCCAACTTCGAAATATCTCTTGTGATATATGGTAAAACCTTATCATGCAGAGCCTTATTGCCTTCTCTTGCCTCAATCCAAATGTTATAATGTTCGTTTTTGTAATTGTTAGCAAATCTTCTGTATGTTAAATCGCAGCATAGATTTGTAAATCCACGTTGGGTTAATGCCATTTTTGTATATTTGATTGCTTTTCCAATGTTTAATTGATTTGGATGAAGAAGATTTTTCAAAAGTTCAGACTTTTCTTCTTCTGACAGAATGGATTTTTTAGTTTTTTCACCGAATGTATAGTTATTAATCAAACAATGCCAATCATCATTATAGGTACGAAGCTTTTTATGCCATTCATAAATTGTTCCGATTGCAACCTTGCCGACAGTATCAAATAAATCGTTACAAATACAGCCATTATTATATGCCTCAAGAAAATCTTTTCCTGCTACCGTTTTATTTTTCTTGTTTAATCTAAATTCGTCCCACTTTTTAATTAAATCATATTTTGCAAGAGCCAATTTCTTTTGACCATCTGGAACAACATAAGTTATTGGTTGTAGTTGGACAGATTTTTCTTTAATTGATGTTACTTTTTTTCTAACATTTTCTTCTAAAGATGTTACTAAAATCTCATAAGATTTAGAGCATTTTCTGATAACATATTTATTTTTGCTTATTGCCTTACGGACTGCTCTTTCGGATATACCTTTAATTTGAGCAAGTTCTTTAGTTGTAATCCAGTAATCATTTGAGTTTTGCATAAATATCTCCTCTCACACATTAACTCTGCTTGCGAGATTTGTGTAGTCAATGTATCCATATCGAAACATATCAACAACTGCCACTTCAAGTCTATAAAATCATTGTTTTTCTGATATTGAAAAAGCAAAATGTTTATTGTATTTTAAGCAACTTTTACAAACGGAACTAAACGGAACCTGATTTAGTTCCATTTGTACTATAATGAGAAAAAGGGGTAAATGTAACTCTGTCGGATGCAAAGCTACATACCGAAAAGGGGTAATATGATTAGACGCCAAAAACCTGAAGAACCAGCATGGGCAAAATATATAACAGAAGATAATTTGCCAACCGAAGATTTGCAATATCTATGCTCAATCATTGGCATAGAAGCAACAAAGAAATTAATGTTTAAAGCTGCCGGAGAAAAGTTCTCAATCCATGCTCATTGCAATCAACCATACAAAAGACAATATATTATAGATAACTTTGATGGCACAAAACAAAGCATAAATAATCTGACACTTGAATGTAAAACAACTACAAGATTTGTTTATAAAGTTATTAAAGAGCATGTTGAAGGAAAGAAAAATTTTTAGTAATTTTATGATATAATATCTCTAAGGTATATAGTTCAATTAATTTTTTGTTGTGTTTATCGCAATGATTTTGAAAAAGTTGCATTAAATAAAGTGGACACCTGACACTTGTAGTCACCAGTCCAAGTAAATAGGACTATATACCGTTTACATTATGAAAAAATTATTTAAAAAATATACTGATAAAGAATTAAGAGAAAAATTTCTGCAAATAAAAAATTTTGCAGAACTAGCTGCTATATTAGAAGTAAAAACTGGACATTTATACTATTGGATGAATGTTCAATGCGCAAATGACAAATATCTAAAATTTAAAATATCGAAGAAAAATGGTAATGAGCGTATTATATATGCACCCAAAAGATCATTTAAAATATTACAAAAAAAATTAAATTATATATTGTCTCTTTTTTATAATGTTAAAAACCCTGTTCATGGATTTGTAAAAGATAAAAGCATAATTACAAATGCAAATTTACATCTAAATAAAAAATTAATTTTAAATATCGACTTAGAAGATTTTTTCCTTACAATTAATCAAGGAAGAGTTTTTGGTATATTTAGAAATAAACCTTTTAATTTTTCAATACTTATATCAAAACTTTTAGTTAAGATGTGTTGTGTATTAAATATTACACCACAAGGTGCACCAACTTCGCCTATTATTTCTAATTTTGTATGCAGAAGTTTAGATAATGATTTAACTCATTTAGCAAAAATATTTCACTGTACTTATTCAAGATATGCAGATGATATTACTTTTTCAACAAATCAAAAACAATTTCCGTTAGAAATAGCAGAAATTATTTATAATGAAGACACTAAAGAAATTGAACATAAGCCTGGTAAAGCATTATATTCTTGCATTTTAAAACATGGATTTCATATAAATGAACAAAAGACAAGAATTCAAAACAAGCATAATCGACAAAGTGTTACAGGAATTACTGTTAATACGAAGTTAAATCTTTCTAGAAAATATATAAAAACTGTAAAATCTATGTTGTACAATTGGGAAATCAATAAAAAGAAATATGTAAGTACGTTTACTAAGGAAGAAATATTAGACAAAGCTCTAATTTATCACTTAACTAAAAATTCAACTAAAAGATATATTTATAAATCAAATAAAAAAAACAATTTTAAGAATATTTTAAGGGGAAAAATTAATTTTATTAAAAATGTTAGAGGTAAAAATGATTTTATATATGCCAAATTAATGAATAAATTTAACCAACTTGATGAAAATAATACTAAGCATATTCCAGAAAATTATCAAGAAGTGATTAAAGAAAATCTATGGATAATTGAAAGTGATACTGCACAAGGATCTGCCTTTTTATTAAAAGGCATTGGGTTTGTTACCTGTTATCATTGTGTATTTGATAATAAAGATGCACAAATGAAAAATTTAAGACTTTTCCAAAATTCAACAAAAGATTATAAAATAAAAATATTAAAATGTGATAAACATACAGATATAGCTATTTTAGAAATAAAAGACAGCGATATTGATATCAAAAAAGAAGGATTTTCTATTGGAGATTGTTCAAAATTAACCTTTGGATCCAAATTAGTACTTGCAGGATATCCTGAACGAGGAGGTGAGTTTGAACCAGATATTCGAGAGATGAAAGTAACTAGAACCAAACCAATAAGTGCTGTGGAACATATTTGTGTTGATACTCCGATTATAACTGGACATAGTGGCGGGCCAATTTTTGATGAAGAAAATAAAGTTGTTGGTATCGCAACTCGTGGTAGCCGTTATAAAGATAGTGATCAAACAACAAATAATGCTTTTATAAAAATTGATACTATAAATAAAATTTAAAAATTTGTGGATGTTCCGTTTGGTTCCTTAAAAAGTTCCGTTAAGGTTCCGTATTGTAACAGAAAAATATTTTTTCTGGAACTAATGTTACTTTTTGAATACCAAAAGTCCTATGATAATCAATTTTTATTCGCTTACAAAAATAAGGCTTTTAGGCATGTTGCAATATAAAATTAGAATTTTTTAGGACTCAATAGTAACGCAAATCGGACATATCGGACTTTTCTGCAACCCTAAATATTTTCAATTTTATTTATGTTTAGGGGCTTTGAGGCAAGTTCCCCTTTTCTGTCTTGTTCTGTTTCTTTGTATTCAGCACAATCGTTAGCGAGCAGTACGAGCCTTACTTTTGAATGACAAATGGCTTGATTATTTCCTACCCCTCAAACGCCCCTATAATACCATTTACCCAAAATAATCGCACCATCTGTCATAAGCAAACCACTCGATAAAATACAATATTAGTAAATTGTATAATAACATATTTTTTATATTCGTAAAAAAATACTTATATCTCAATTGAGTAAATTGAGAAAATAATAAGGAGTAAAAAATATGAGTATGTTTTGTTTTCAATGTGAGCAAACGGCATTTCATAAAGCCTGCACCCAAAAAGGCGTTTGTGGAAAAGACCCGGATATTGCAAACCTACAAGATAAATTAACCAGTTCTGTTATTGAACTTGCTAACTGCGGGAATATCAATAATGAGAATACAAAGCTGATTATCGATGGTTTATTTACAACAATTACTAACGTAAATTTTGATAATAAATCAATAGAAAATTTGATTGAAAAATTTAAAAATAGAATTTCTTGTGATTTTAAATTTGATGTTAAAGATATTTGGGATTGCAGTGAAGATTTAAGAAGTTTAAAATCTTTAATTTTATTTGGATTAAAGGGAATGGCTGCATACGCTTATCATGCATGGATTTTAGGTTATAAAAGTGAAGAGGTTAACAACTTCTTTTACGAAACATTAAAAGAATTGGCTAAAGAAACTTCGTCAGATAAATTGATAAAACTTATTTTGAAAGTGGGACGTATAAACTTAAAATGTATGGAATTATTAGAAAAAGCAAATACTAAAACGTTTGGGAATCCTGAACCAACAAAAGTTACTACTAATATTGAAAAAGGTCCTTTTATAATTATTTCAGGGCATGATTTAAAGGATTTGCAATTATTACTTGAGCAGACCAAAGATAAGGGTATAAATATTTATACGCATGGTGAAATGTTGCCTTGTCATGCATATCCGGAATTAAAAAAGTATCCCCACCTAAAAGGAAATTTTGGAACCGCTTGGCAAAATCAGCAAAAGGAGTTTGATAATGTTCCGGCACCTATTTTATTTACAACAAATTGTATAATGCCTCCAAAAGAAAGTTATAAGGATAGAGTTTTTACAACTTCTATTGTGGAATATCCTGAATGTATTCATATTTGTGATAAAAAAGATTTTTCTTCTGTAATTGAAAAATCCCTTGAGCTTGGTGGTTATAAAGAAAATAAAAAAATGACCGGTATAAATGGCGGTGACATTCTTACAGTTGGTTACGGACATAATACAGTTCTTTCGATTGCGGATAAAATAATTGAATTAATTAAGAACAAGAGAATAAGTCATATATTTCTTGTTGGAGGGTGCGATGGTGCAAAAATTGGAAGAAATTATTATACCGAATTTGTTGAAAAAACACCGAAAGATAGTATAATATTAACTCTTGCTTGTGGGAAATATCGATTTAACGACATTGATTTAGGAACAATTGAAGATATCCCAAGAATTCTTGATATGGGACAATGTAATGATACGTATTCAGCAATAAAAGTTGCAATTGAGTTGGCTAAAGCTTTTAATTGTTCAGTTAATGAGTTGCCTTTATCTATTGTTTTATCTTGGTACGAACAAAAAGCGGTTTGTGTATTGTTAACTTTACTTTCTTTAAATATTAAAAATATAAAACTTGGGCCAACTCTTCCGGCTTTTGTTTCTCCAAGTATATTAAACTTTTTAGTTGAAAAATTTAATATACAACCAACTACAACTCCAGAAAATGATTTGAAAGAAATTATAGGTAGCGAATTCTAAAGAACGTGTGGCGGAGTTTTCAACTCCGCAACTCGTTTTATTATTTCATTGATAATGATTTAATTATCGTTTTTTCACCTTTTGTAGCTTTAGTAGATTTAGTTTTTGATGGGCTAAACCAATCAAATGTATAGTTCAAGCCTAGTTGGAAGCCAACACCTGTTCTACCGCCATTTCTAAATACGATTTGGAAGAACGAGTTCAATCTATCTTTCCATGTTTTAGTTACACCTAAGCCATATTGAATATATCCGTGTTCCATTTTTACACTTGCTAAATCAACATTTCCTGCTCTACCACCAACTTGCTCATTGATGTTATACATATATTGGAATGTTGCATATACACTCCACGTTTCTTTTGCATAAATAAAGTTCATTCCAGGAGCGACGTTAATTCCATTCAACAATCCAGAATTCATACTCATAGAACCAAAATCCGTTCCCCAATTTTGACGACCAAAAATATTATATGACATAAATGCTGTTGGTTGGATGGTGAAATGCTTAGTTGGATGGAAGTTGTAAGCTAATTTTGCAGCAGTGCCAGCGAACCAATTTCCCGCTCTATCTGTATTCCCCGCAACAGACATTTCATTATTATATCCTCCGCCATAAGCAACAACAGAACCAATGAAATTATCTTTCATAAATGTTCCCATCAAGCCACCTTGACCGCCGTTTTGATACATCCCAACACCATTAAATGTTTGGTGAGCACCATTATAGCCAATATAAGCTGTTGGCATTAATCTCCAACCATGTTTCAATTTGATAACAGGGAAATCTGCACCAACTAATGAACCATATGAATTATTACCGACTTTTAATCCTTGAGTTAAGGACAAGTTTTCAAAGTTTACATATGATTTATACCACAATCCACCATCTTCCTTTTTATATTGATAAGGTGCAAATTGAGGAAGTGTTGAGGTGTAAATATTAGCATTTTTACTTTGAGCTAATAATCTTTCGCTATCAAGTGTCACGTGATTTAACAACATATCGTCAATCATCAATTGATTGTTGAAAGACGCCAAAGTTGCAACTTGCCCTCTAAATACTTGAGGATTGTAACGAGTCATATTGGATGTGTACCAACCGCCACCAGCAGATTGAAGATTATAATAACCTATTGGAGTAAAAATTTCTTTATCTGTTGAGGTAAAATTAACCTTATCATTAATTGAATTTGCATCAAATACTCTAATTTTGAACTGTCTATCTATTGGGGCAAGACCAATAAAATTAAAATCAGCAACATTCAATGTTCCATTTGTATTCGAGGTCAAATTATTGATAATAAAAGCATCTCCAACTTTATTTCGCCCATCAATATCGATAGAAAGGTTGTTCTTGCCTTCAACAATCATATCATTTGAAATCTGATATTTGTTTAATACACTGTTCATTGCATTTAATGCTGAATTATTTGTCATATTCAAATCACTTACAAAGAAATGATTATCTGCAACACCACTACCGATATTTAATGCAGAACCATTTTTAATTTCAACCGTTCCGCCTAAAATATAACTATCTTTCCCATCAATAGTAATATTTGAGTTGTTATCAAATATTGAAACGCCTTTATTTTGTTGCAACATTCCACCAAAAGCAGAATTACTTACATTATCAGTTTTCAAAATTCCATCAAGTTCATTCTTAATCAAACCATTCCATTTATCATTAGAGTCAAGATTAAATTCTGCACCATTACTAATTTCAACAGTTGCTCCTTTTTGAATATCAACAGAAACAGCTTGTGCAATGTTACTTGGTGATTTGATGTTTATATAAGAATTTTTTAACAAGTTTAAGTTTCCGCTTGTAGCAATCAAGTCACCAGTCATTGTAGAACTAGTACTTTCAGTCCTTTTATAATTTAAAGTACCACCAGCTAATGAAACTTCACCATTCCAAATATCATTATCTCCAATAGTTACCCAGCCATTATCTGTAATTTGTAATTTTGAATTTGAATCAATATTTGTTTCAACACTACTATTGATAAAACTATTTTTCCCAACAGTAAATGTAGAATTTTCTAGCATTAATTTTCCGCTATTTGCTTGGAATATTCCATTTGATGATGCAAAATCTTTAACTGTTAAAGTTCCATCAGTAAGAAGAACTCCGCCTTTAGAAGCCCAATCAGTAGTTGCACCTAATGTTACATCTCCGCCACGAACAGCCAACAATGCATCATCTTTAATTTTTACTGTTGTTGCTTCTTTTATCACATCTCCTGCAGAAGCAGTCAATCTTCCACTAATAATATCTATAGTTCCACCATTAGCAAAAATTCCACCATTTGAAGTCAAACCATCGATTGTCAAAGTTCCACTTCCAACGGTATTTTCATCTCCGATAGAAATATTTCCAGCCCAAATATCATTATCATCTAGAATTATACTTCCTCCGTTTAATTTAATTTCTCCCTTTGAGTTAATATTCACTAAAGTATCTTTTTTAATATAACTATTGTTATTCAACGACAAAGAAGCCTTACTAACATTTCCGATGTTCAATGAACCTTTTTCTACTTTCAATGTACTATTGTAATTCTTCAACGTATTCCAATTTAAAACACCACCCGCAATTGTTGTTTCTCCTCCAAAGAATGTTGAACTCTCATTGACATCAGTTTGACCTGATTCTTGAGTATAAGTTCCTGTATAACCAGAATTATCCGCATTTAAAATTAAAGTTCCTGTATTTTTTATTTTGCTAGTTGCATTTTCACTACTAATACTTCCATTTAATGTATTTGTGCCACTAAAAGCAGCAGCAGAGTCATTTGCCATATATATCGTATCAGTAGATTGTTTAAATTCTGTTTGGCTTAAACTTATATTTCCTGCGTTATAAATTGCACCACCTTTTCCACCATCATTAGTTTTGTTACCATCAAATATTGTATTAGAGATTGTTAGGTTCTTAATCCCATTATAAATCGCCCCACCGTTATTTGCAGTGTTATTTGTAAATGTGCTATTAATTATATTGCTGGTTATATTTCCTTTTTCATAAGCAATAGCTCCTCCGTCAGATTCAGATTTATTGCTATTAAAAGTTGCATGATTCAAATTAATAGTTACATTTCCGGTGCCACCAGTTGTAACATCGATTGCTCCACCATAACCAGTAGAATTATTTTTTGTAAAAGTTGTATCATTTATCTCAATTTCAAAATTTGATGGTCCTAGATTATTAACTCCGATAGCTCCACCAGTTTTATTTGTATGGTTTGATTCAAAAAGAGAATCACTTATCTTTAAAGTATTATCTCCTACCAGCTTAGAAGAAGTTCCATAAACATATATCGCCCCGCCGTTATTTTCGTAGACAGGATTAGATTCAGTAGAATTATTAGTAAAAGTAGAATTTTTAATAGTCGTAGAAACAGGATTTCCATTTGTCGCAACAAGAGCCATAGCTCCACCTCCAACAGCCTTTGGAGTTTTTGCAATATCATTATTAAAAGTTACATTGTCAAGAATTAAAGTACCTTCATTATACATTGCTCCGCCCCAACTCGAAGCGTGTTGAATACTATCCAATGTAATGTTGTTTAATGTAAGTGTTGTATTAGGTTTGACATCAAATGCAAGAGTATTACTTGTATATTTCTTACCCTCACCCAAAATTGTAACAGATTTTGGAGTATTCGTTCCTGTTGTGATAATAGCAGTAGCTGATATATCACTACCCAATTTTACAGTAACAGAAGACCCCGTTGCATTTTTTAGGGTATCTGTTAATCCGCCAAAATCATTAATTAAATCTTCTGCCAATACAATTTGCGTACTTAATACCATAGCAACAGAAATTGCAATCAATTTAATCTTTTTACTATTCATAATATCCTCAAATTCCAGCCTACAAGTTTATTAATTTTATTATAAGCAGAAACTTTTAACAATATTTTGATAAAGTTTTGTTAAAAAAATATATAAATTTTTAGCGGATTTTAAAGAATATCAATAATCTTGGTATGATGCTCAACCTTTAAATTATCCAAAAATTTTACAATGCGACTTCGGTAATTAATGCAGATTTTTCGTCCAATTTCGGAATTTTTATTGAAAAAGTATTCTTTGTCCCAATATTATCAAGACTGATTGTGCCATCGTGTGCTTCTAAAATTTTTCGACAAAAATATAAACCCAAACCAACTCCACTATTTGATTCTAAAGGGTTTCCGCAAACATATTTGTTAAAAATATTCACTTTCAAACTCTCAGAAATTTCTTCACTCTCATTTTTAAAATCAAAAACATAAAAACCATTTTCCAACTTAATGGAAATATCCACAACGCTATTTTCAAAAGCATAATTTATCGCATTGTTGAGTATATTACCAATAACTCTGCGTAATTGATTTTCGTCTGCATACATCAATTTTTCATCTTCTGTTAATTTGGAATTAAACCGAATTTCTACATTTTTAATTTTACCCAAATCTCTAACCTCTCTTATTGATTTGGTCATTAAAGAAAGAATATCAAATCTTGAATAAACAAGTTGAATAATTCCGTTATTTTGTTTCCAAGTTTTCAAAAGAGTACAGAGCATATTTTTCATATATTTCGCAGATTCAATAATCAATGCCATAACCTCTTGATGACCTTTGTCTATTTTCCCATAATACTCTCGATACAACATTTCAAGAGAACTAATTTGAGCCTGCAATGGATTTTTCAAATCGTGTGATAAAGTAGCCAAAAATAAATCTCGTTGATGTTCTAATTTTTTATCTGCATCAATATTTTTTGCAATAGCTACTAAGCCATGAATTTCATTATTGGAAGTTAAAATTGGAGCTTTATGAATTTTGTACCAGTGTTGTTTTCCATCAGAACCTTTTACAACCTTTTCTTTTCGTAAATGCTTCTTGTTTTGCAAAACATAATTATCTTCATTTTCAACTTCTGGCAAAGCATCTTTCATATCGATTTCAACCCCATCAGAATAAGAATCAATACCGTTCAGAACAAAATTCCTAGATTCCTTATTTGCAACAACAAGATTTCTATTTTTATCTTTCATGTAAACAAGAAGAGGTAAATTCTCCAACAACGTATTAAGTTGATAATTCTTTTCTAGCAATCTTGTTTTCAAATTTTCTTCTCTTGTTACATCTCGAGAAACGGATAATACTCCACAAACAATTCCATCTCTAACAATTGGAGTCGTTGTTTGTTTAATTATTTTATTAACTCCATGTATCTTATGTCTGAAAGTATAACAGTTTGTTTCTAAATCTGAGATTGCTTTTTGAGTATTATTTATTACAACTTGAGCACACTCATTATTATGGAAAACTTCATCAACAGACTTCCCAATAATTTGTGTTTTTTCATTTCCTTTAACAATAGATTTTATAAAAGCTTTGTTATAAGCGATATATTTTAAATCTAAATCTTTTACAGTAATTATATCTTCGCAATATTCAAAAATTGCATCTAATAAATGTTCTTTTCCTTCAATATCAATCATAATTTGGATGTAATTTTACCACACGAGTATAGTACTACTATATTAGTAACCGTACAATTATCCAAGTGACTAATATTCAAAATTATTGATTAGTATCTATTTTAAGTTCAATCTAGTGGAAACCTTTATCTGAAAATACATCAAAGTAGTAATCATTATTGCTTGAGAATAATCTATCAACATGTCCAGCAACTTTTAATTCCATTTTATATCTCAAAGTATTGTTATTTTTCCATTACCTGTTATATCAGAGTCAATATAGTCAATTGTACCTCTAATCTTAATTTTGCCAAGTCGTTAAGCAATATAAAAAATGCAATATATTATGTTCTGTAAGAATGCAATTTTTAGAAAAAGAACTCAAGCGGGCAAAGCAAGAATATGAAGAATTGCGACAAGAACATAATAGTTGTTGTGAAGAATTTAAACAAGAAATTAATTTAAGAATTGATGCCTATAATAAACTTTCACGAGATTTTTGGAGTGGAAAATATTATAATGCCAAATTCTGTACACAACTACAAGCCAAAGAGCAGGAGTGCAAAAACCAAAAACAAAGACTTGAATATTACATAGAGAAAACAACTCAATTATTAAATGACATTGATAATAGAGATAGGTTTAATACTGAACTTCAAGAAAAAATTGAAAAATTAGAACAAGGACTTCTTTATGCAAAAAATATTGCTAGCGACATTTTGAGTAATAACTGCAATATTGGATATGCAAGACAAGAAGTAGCGAAAATTTTATACACGAGGTGAGTAATGTTAAGATGTCAACAAAAATTTTGTAAAAATTGTAGTAAACCATATTTTGATTTAAGAGGAAATTTTGTTTTTGGAGCTTGCAAAATTACAAAACATTTAATTTTAATGAGCGACAAAGAAGAAACTCAAAATTGGGACGTACAACCTTTATATTGTAATGAATATGTACCAAGAGTTAGAAAACTAAAATATTAAGGAGAATTGATAATGCAAGATAGATTTAAGTTTAGATTTTTTGATAAAGACAAAAAAATAATGATTAAACCGCCAGATGAAATGAGTGAAAGTGAATGGCGACGTTGTTGTAATATATATGGTTATGATGAATGGTATTTTTCTATTGAACTTGCACTTACAAAAGTTCTTGATTATTTTGACAAAACGTCTTTTGAAATTATGCAATGTACAGGACTTAAAGACCAAAACAGCAAACTCATTTATGAGGGCGATATTGTTAAGGATTTAATAATACCAGAGATTTTTTATATAGTTAAGTGGTTCAATAGTGGTTTTTATTTAGAGTCCACAATTAGCGGTTCTTTTTTAAAGTTTAACGATACACAACAAGAAGTAATCGGCAACATTTACGAAAACCCTGAACTATTGGAGGAGGCAAGCAATGATAATTAATTCAAGCGGAGCAATAGCAGCTGCTGCAACAGTTGCAATTATGCATTCAAATAGAGCTAATCTGCCGCATAATACACTATTAGAAATGATACTATCAATTCTATTCGCCTGCATTTTGCTTGCGTTTACGGGATTGATTATTTTTACTGATGAAGAATTTAAGAAAATAGAGGATAACAAGAAAAATGAAAAATAATACAGAGAAAAACGGAATACATAAAATTGTTTCATACCCGCAGGAGGTTTATTGCGTACACTATAAGGGTAAACCATTTAGTTTGAGTTATGTAAGTCGGGAGGAACAAAGAGCGTTAGGAATATCTTATCCTAGTGTTGGTACAGTTTCAAGAAAATGTTATTTTACGGAGGGTAACGCCAAAAATGGGATCAAACACTTGCCGAAATTTTTAAGAGAGCAGGTTGAGATCGTAAAATATGTGCCGGAAAATTTTCAAAAAGAAAAATTACCATTATTTGAAAATCAATAAAAATCTAATGACATCAGTTAAACAGGTCGGGAAATAATCGGGAAAAACAAAAAACAAGACTTTCAGAAAAAATCTAAAAGCCTTGTTATACTTGGTTGCGGGAGCTGGATTTGAACCAACGACCTTCGGGTTATGAGCCCGACGAGCTACCAGACTGCTCCATCCCGCGATATTTAATTTGTATGCAAGTGAAATACACTCAACATCTATATTATGCTCCGTAAATTTTAAAAATCAAGTACCTTGTTTTTTTTATTTAAAAATAGTTTATACCTACAATTATTGTAGGTATATTTGTAGGAGTGGTGCGGAGCGAAGTTTTTTGTATGAATTTAGATTAAAACCGCCAATGCAAAATATTAAGAAATGTTTGCGGAACAGGGAAATTTTTATTTAGTAATAGAATATCCTTATTAAGTATTCTATAAATACCAATAACACTTATTATATCAAGCAAGGAATTAAAACTAAAAAGCCTCTTATGCGCCGACAAGCTACCAATATATGCTAAAACTTTTATTTATGCTAACCTTTATATAAAAAGATTTAATGAGGCACTTATGGAAACACAAGAACTAAAAATGTTAAACTTTCTACATCGTATTGAAACCAGAGAAATAGAAACCTCTGAATTTTTCAAAAATGTTATTGATGAATTTCAATCTACAGATTTAGCAGAAATCTTAATTATGAGATTGTTTAATAAAGGCTATGTATATTCATTTGTTAAAGATGATAAATTTGCATTGGGAAATACAAAAGTTATCTTAACAGACAAGGGAAACAAATATTTACAAAGCTATCCTATATTTAGATGGTTTATTGAAAATGGTTCAATAACTGTTACTTGGGGAAATATCATTGCTTTAATAACTTTCTCTATTAGTATAATTTTGAATGTATGTTTTCATTTTATTAAATAGATTTCAAAACTATATAAAAAAGTTTATTATTATTGTAAAATAGGCATATGACAACTACATTAAATCAACAAATAAAACAAGAACTAGAACAATATAGACTTGAAGTTCAAAATCAAGAATTACAAGTTCAAATTTTACAGGCAAATCATATTATTGAAATGCAAAATCAACATATTGAACATATTTTTAGTTCTATAAATGTTTTAATAGGTATTATGGGAATAGTTGTAGCTATATTCGGCATTGTTATTCCTCTTTGGAATGCCTGGAAATCAACTCAAATGAAAAAAGATGTTGAATTAGCGGTAAAAGATGCAAATTTATTTATTACAAATAAATTTAAGGAATGGGAAGATGTTGAAACTGAAAATGCAATAAAAAGGTACATAAGCAATGAAATCAGTTGGCAAGATTTACATAGTATTTTAAAATATAAACCTTTAACTGATAAACAACTATTAGAAATATACAATGCCGCAATTATTGCCGATAATCAAGGTATGATAGAATGTTTAACCTGCTATATTTTTAATGAACATTATACTGATAAATCCGAGGGTTATAATAAAATAAGAAATTTAATTGTAGATAGCAAATATTTCCCTCAATTTGCATATAAACTTACTCCTGGTATTGTAAATGCATTGTTGTCTGTATCAGATAAAAAAAGAGAAAATATTATAAACCAAGTAATAGATTTATCTGTCACATCATTTCTTTCTTACAATCATATTGATGAAAAAATCGCTTTATCAAGTAACAATATAAATCATATTGTTGATAAAATCATACAAGAGAAGTCGTCAAGTGCATTACAAATATTAGAAAATAATAGAGAATTTATTGACATGTTAATCGAAAAAGGCTTATTTGAAGATTGTTCACTTTATAAGCATAGTTATTGCTATGATACAGCAGTTTTATCACTCAAACATGATAGTTATTTAAGCCAAAAATTAGAAGATTATTTTGTAAATAAAATTGTAGAACATATGAACTAATCCCACCCCATATAGCCCCTCTCATTGTGTGATGAGGTTTCGTGGTTGCGGATATAAATTTTCCCAATTTGAGATTTTTCTCGGCTTAAAAATCCACGCCTAAATAATTTAGAATGAGAGCATTCTCTGGTGAATGATGAAATGTTTTAGTGATATGAGGTATAAAATTACCAAGAAAATATTTTAGCCGGTAGGGTGTGAAAAGCCAGTAGCGGTTCCCACCTTCACTTCGGATACTGCTCCGATAAAAGAGGTAATTCAAAATAATTTCAATGGAATTTTAGCTGATTTTTATGATATAGATTTACTTGTAAAAAATGTTAATTTGATCTTAAATAATCCGGAAAACTATTCTAATATAAGAACTTCCGCAAGAAAAACAATAAATGAAAAATTTGAATTAAAAAAGTTATAAAATAAACAAATAGAAATTCTTAATAATTGTAAAGTTTTGTAATTGTATGCTTGAAAAATTTTTGACAGGATATTACTGTTTTTGAATAATATTTTTATTAACTTTAGGCGCCTGGCTAATAAACAAATTTTATATTTTAAGTACTATAGGTGTAAAATATAGATAATTTGTTATTAAAATAAAATTTCAATAGGGTTAGTGGAAGTGATGAGAAAAATATCAAAAAGGATAAGATATATTTTAATATTATTTGTTATCATTATTTGTGGAGTTGTACTTTTTTATAAAGATAAAGAAATAGACGATATATTTCCTTTTTTAGATAAAGGAGTTGGACATTGGGAAAAAACTAGTAAAATGGTTATTCCACGAGATAGTACTGCCTCTGCAGTATTATTAGCAGATGGAAATGTGTTAATTTCTGGAGGTTATGGGAATAAACAATACCAAAATACCGCAGAGATATATTATCCAAAAGAAAATGTTTTTAGGCTAACTGGAAATTTAAATCACAGGCGAGCTGGGCATTCTTCATTTTTATTAAAAGATGGAAGAGTTGTTATTCTTGGGGGGATTAGTACTAATAAAGAACGTTATACAAATGATGTTGAAATGTATTTCCCCAAAGATCATAAATTTGTTATTACTGATACACTACCTGAAAAAATTGAACATAGTGCCTTATTAGATAATGATTATATTGTTTCACAAAAAACTATATATAATCCAATTACTAAAAATTATAAAAAAATAGAAGTTAATTATGCTCGCGGTACTGCTCCTGTACAAGTTGACAAATCTACATATTTAATAAATGGCATTGTTTTAAATGATTATCCATATGGCAAGCTCAATAATACAATTATTCCTGAAGATGATTGTGGGTTTATATATACAAATATTGCAGAGAAATATAACTTTAATCAAGATAGTTATATTATTACCGGAAAAAGCACAACTCCAAAAACAGCATCAGGATTAATTGTTCTTCCTGATAGAAAAATTTTAATTGTTGGAGGTCGCATTTTTAAAAAATCAGGATCAGGTTCTGCCAATGGAGTATTGGATTACAATGTTTATAAACATAATATACTGCCACTTTATAAAAGTGACTTTAAAAAGACTTACTGGTGGTGGAAAGATTGCGATCAAAATTTAGAGGTATACGATACAAATAGCAATGTCTCAAAAATTATTGGACAAAAATTAAAATATGCTTTTGGAAATCATTCAAATTCAGATTTGATTTTACTTCAAAATAGATATGTATTTGTTGCAAATGGTTTAGGAAGACGAGCAGAACTCATTGATACACAAACTTGGGTAAATTATCCTGTAAAAAAGATGCCAAAACCCATATTAACTTCTAGTATACCAATAAAAATAGATGAAAATACAATTTTGTTTATTGGAACACATATATATAAGAATTTGTCTTATGGATATGTTTTTAGGTTAGATAATATAAAGGAGTAAATTATGAGTACAAATTCTTATGCCACATTAACAACAAAACAAACTTATGCTAAGAAAAATTGAGAAGTGCTGAAAACAAATCAACAGAACTTGTTCCTTTGAATTATAAACCAACAAATCTTGTTTCGGATAAAACTAGACTTACAGCAAATTATAGAGCAAATATTGTTGTTATCCCTAATTTTTTTTGTAATATTTATTTTTACTAAATCACTAATTTGAAAATCCTCATAAATACTTTTAATATTCCTATTTATGCGTTTGTATTTATCGTTTGATAAACCACATGGTTAGAATTAAAAATAGATAAAATATTAATAAAAATAAAACTTATAAAATTAATATTTTTTTAATTAACATTACTCAAAATACTCAAACCATGTGTTACAAATAATCCTAAAAGAAAGTTTAAAGTTTTCCGATAAAATCAAACAACACATAAACCCTATTCTTAGCATCAAATGTAACAAATTATAACAAAATCTACAAAATTCTATTTAAACTCCGATAATTT
>OHZZ01000092.1_pt1 | contig 51110 bp, 47 predicted proteins | sample 1580661 | NCBI WGS metagenome assembly OHZZ01 (sample SAMEA3882538, study PRJEB24775) | human gut metagenome | biome: human-associated habitat; feature: intestine environment; material: feces | place: Netherlands | collected 2009/2010
ATGCCTACTACCCTAATTCAAGCGTCGGCGTTTTCCGATGCTTGTGCAAAGAGAGTCTATATAGGCAGAGACAGGAAAGGTAATAGTGGCGAACCAAGAGGTTACTACACATAAATAGCGTAAGATTTTTAAACAGAATAATAGGCGATATACCGATATATAACTGGGCTGCGAAAAAGGAATTATCTGCACTAAAAAGAGGTTTCTACATCAAAAGAGCGAAAGAAAAGAGAAAAAAACACAGCCATGTACAGAAGGGTACTACCCAAGCAGCGTAGTGATAAAAGGATGTAAAACCACAATATATAGATATAGAGAAGAAAATAGCACTTGAAAACCAAAAAAGCTGGGAGAGAAGATAGTAGAAAAGGGGAAAATCGTTGCAGATAAAATACAATGAGGAAATAGTGCTGTAATATATACGATATGTATATAGTGTAATGCAAAGATGATCCAGAGAGGTCCATAGTGGTGCAAAGTATGGCATAATGAAAAGTAAACATTTTTTTCGGGAATGAAATGTAGAAACCTCTCTTTTCGTTGGACTTCCCGACTTCTTGATGAGAAAACCTCTTTTTGACGGACTTATCCACTTTTTCGGCAGTAATCCACAGGGATTGCGGGCTTAATGTACTTACATAAGGTGGATAAAAAGGATAGGTGAGTGGCTGTATAAGATACAATTTAATATACTAATAGGATAATATATGAAAAATATACAAATTGGTATATACAATCTGTTCCCAAAAGGGAAATTATCCGATTGTTAATGTGTAGAAACCTCTCTTTTAGGTGGGAGGGGAAGCCTTCGCAACACGAAACAAGCTGAATTTGAGAATGGACCTTGCAATAGGTAGAAAGCCGGATTATCGCCCCGTAGGTTATATGGCAAGTGCAGAAGAAAGGAAAACAACATAAAGCAAATACCATCCAATAAGGTAAGGGCTATCTCAAGAGGGCAGGGGAGGGGACTGGCAGCAGGATTGGGTTTGCGTCTGCTATAAAGGCATACAGCATTTAGGAAAGCTTCGATATGCTATAGCAGCGAGAGCAGTTGCCTTGGCAGTCAAAAGATTTCTTAGCGAACACAACAAAAAAGCGAAAATAAAGTTACAGCAACAGGAATTGATGGAAAATGAAGCACGATGAATTTTTACAAGTACTCAGAAGCCCTTTTCATTTTGCCACTTGCGATGCCGTGCTCCGGGGGTGTAAAATAGTAGACATAAGTAAGCCACTGCAGTGGCGCAGACTGTCGAAAAAGGTGCGTTCACCCCTTGGCCCCTCTGCGAAGGGGCTCCGCCCGCAGGCGGTGGGGGAGAGAACTGTACGGCTGCCCGAAATATTTCGGGCTATGGCAAGGATCTCTCCCTCCGCCCCTTCGGGGCACCTCTCCCACTCTGGCGCAAGCGCCATCTCCCCCGTATCGGGAGAGTCTGTCTCGCAGCGGGAGGTTTTTCGACAGTCTGAGCCGCTGCGGCGGCAGGGCATATAGCGACAGGGGATGTAAGGTATGAAACGAATTTTGATCATTGATGGGCAGGGCGGCGGCATGGGCGCACAGCTTGCAAAGCTGCTGCTGCCTAAACTGCCTGCGGATTGCGAGCTGCTGGCAGTGGGCACGAATGTGCTGGCAACCAGCGCCATGCTGAAGGCGGGTGCAGTGCGCGGTGCCACCGGGGAAAATGCGGTGGTGTACAACGCCGCCAGAGCCGATGTTATCCTTGGGCCCATCGGTATCTTGATGGCCAACGGAATCATGGGAGAGGTTTCTCCCAACATGTCGGTGGCAATTTCCGGCAGTGAGGCAGCCAAGGTTTTGATCCCGGCGTCCGGCTGCGGGATTTTTGTGGCGGGCACGCAGGATTGCCGCCTTGACGAGTATCTGCAAAATGCCGTAGCACTTACGCTGCGTGCGCTGGACGCATGACGCCGCTGGCAACAGCTGCCGCCCCGATCCTGCAGGCCGCACAGTTGGCCGCAGAAAACGGCCCGGCGCTGCTGGCCATTGACGGGCGTTGCGGCAGCGGCAAGTCTACACTGGCGGAATTTCTGGCGGGGCAGCTGGGCTGCCGGGTAGTGCATACCGATGATTTCTATCTACCGCTTGCTGCGCGCTGCGCGAACTGGCAGGAGCAGCCCGGCGCGAATATAGATTTCATTCGGCTGCGAAACGAGGTTCTGCAGCCGCTTTTGCGCGGCGAAACGGCGCTCTATAATGCATACAGCTGTGCAGCGGGAGCCTTCCTGCCGTCTAAGCCGTTTGCTGCCGCGCCACTGACGATTCTGGAGGGCAGCTACAGCCTGCATCCGGCGCTGCAGACTGACTTTGCGGTGCGTGTGTTTGTTACCTGCCCGCCCGATGTGCAGGCGGCGCGCCTGCGGGCGAGAGAGGGTATACGTTACGCAAATTTTGTGCAGCGGTGGATCCCGCTGGAGGAAGGGTATTTTGCTGCCCATGATCCAGCCGCACGCTGCAATTTTGTACTGGACACGGCGGAGATTTTTGTGTAATATAGTAAGCGGACCTATGGCATAACTGCATGGTTCCCGCTATAGCGGGCTTGAAGGATGCAGGAATGCCCTTATGAAAAAGCCAGGAAGGCAGTGCCCAGAAGGGTGCGCGGTTCAAACTTTTTGATAAGGGTGATATGTTGTGAAAAACCAGAATACAAAAAAATTGGCTTATGCAGCGCTGTTTTTGGCGCTGTGCCTTGTGCTGCCCATGCTGACGGGCCAGATTCCGCAAATTGGCAGCATGCTGCTCCCGATGCATATTCCGGTGCTTTTGTGCGGCCTTGTCTGCGGCTGGCAGTACGGTGCAGCGGTGGGCTTTGTTGCGCCGCTGCTGCGCTCGGTCCTGTTCGGGATGCCTCCGATGTATCCGGTGGCTATTGCGATGGCCTTTGAGCTGCTGACCTACGGCCTTGTTATCGGGCTGGTATACCGCCGAATGGCTCAAAAGGGCGCGGCAGGGGTGTATGCAGCGCTGCTTACCGCCATGGCAGCGGGGCGGCTTGTCTGGGGCGTGGCTGAGGTCGTGCTGCTGGGCTTGGGCGGCAAGGCGTTTACCGCCCAGGCATTCTTGGCGGGCGCACTGCTCAATGCCGTGCCGGGCATTATTGTGCAACTGGTTCTGATCCCCGCTGTGATGGCGGCCCTGCAGAAGGCTGGAGCCGTTAAAGAATACGCCGAATAAGGCCGTTTGCTTAAGAGGCTGCGCAGGAAGCGCAGCTTTTTTGCTGTGTGCGGCTGTATTGCAACTCACTTTGCACGATACAGCAACAGGAATCGCTCGCCCCATATTTTCGAAAATGAAAACAACAAAAGCTTGCAAGTACAGGCATTTTAGCCTTATCTTGCAAGCTTTTGTTGTTGCAGCGGGGAAAGTGGCCGACAGCCACTGCCTGCTGCTAGAGAAGCTCAGCCATACTGATCTGATCGACCAGCCAGCTTTCCTGTTTTGCCTCGTGGATTACATCGCCCGGCTGGCTGCGCCCGACCAAAAAGGGAGAAGCGGGGTCGTGCATACGCATATTCTGCGCTACAGTCACACGGCTGGCGTTGGCGTAGCAGTATAGGCAGCCGTGACCGCAGGTATTGTAGGCACCGATATCCGCCGTAAGGCAGCAGGCGCACTCCTTGCGGGCTGGCTTTTGCGGGGGCAACCGCAGTGGACGGTGCAGCGCGGCCTCGAAAATCCGTTGCGTCATGCAGCCGCTGCAATCGGCACCATAGCGGGCCAGCGCAGTGCCCTCGGCGCAGGGTCGTATCATCATGCCGTATTTTTTGCCGATTTCAACAAAAGCCTTTCCCAGTGTTTCGCGCTCAGTGAGTGGGACGCTTTTTACCTGCGGAAAATTCCGCCGTACCTTCTCATAAAGGTCGATAAAGCTGATCACACAGGTCCTGGTATAGCCGGAAAGTACAGCTGCCATCTGCTCGAATTCAGCGATATGTCGCGCAGCTGTGTAGGTGTCGGAAAGAAAAATGGGGTCATACCGCCATGCGATACAATCGGGACCGACAATTTTTGACAGGGTGATAAAGTCCTGCAAGACCTGCGCCTTCGGCGGTACATGCGGCTCGATCTCCGGCCCGTAGGGGGTGATCGTGACAAACCAGTACTGCCCATAGGGGCGCAGCAGCTCCATGCGGGGGAGCATCGGTGCAGGATTTTTGGTGCAAAAGCCGATCAGGTCCACCACATCCGGGTTGATGGCATACCGCGTGACGGACTGCGGATTATAAGGATTGCGCACCAGCACAAACCCTGCACGCAGGCGGTTGGCAAACCACGTGCTGTAAAAGCCGGGTATATCGGTGCGGAAACCTGTTTGCAAAATCATAAAATGCCCTCCTGCTGGTGCAGCATACAGCTTGCCGATTTTATAAAAATTATAATACCATGCTGCAGAGCATTGCAAGGAGGCTGAGCGCCGCTGCAAAATTTTCTTTTTTAGCCGGTTCGTCTCTTAGGCCTCGATGGCTTTCTACCGGGCGTAGTGGGACAGCGTCTCTCCTATGGTGCGCTTGAACAGGTGGGTAGTGTACAACCGGGATACCTACCTCCTGTGCCGCCTGTGTGATCGTGTAGTGATGATACCGGAGCAGGTTCGCCGCAAACTGGATACGGGTCAGGGTCACATAGTCGGTCAGGTTGCTGTGCACTTCCCGGTGGAGCCGGTCAGACAGATAAGAGCGGCTCAGGTTGAAACGGGCAGCCAGCGTGGAAAGGGTCAGGTCCTCCTTCAGATGCAGGTTGATATAGTGGATGATATTGCGAATGACCACCGAATAGCCGGCGGTAGAGTACCGCGCCACCCGGTCACAATATTGCTGCAGCATCTCGACCACAAGGGCCTGCTCTTGCTGCTCGGTGGTGATTTCACCGGCGGCAAGCAGATAATCGTTATAAAGGGTATCAAGGTAAAAGGCGTGCACCTCGGCCCGCTCTGCCTCCTTGCGTAGCAGGGCATCCAGGGCAACGGCGCGGAAACGGACGGTGGTGGTCTTGGTATGACCCTTGCGCCCGGGTATGGTTACGCCGCGAAAGCTCTGCAGCGCCTGCATCGCAAGCTCAGCATCACCGTGGTGGACGGCGTCCAGCAGATGATTTTCCAGCGCGTAGCGGTCCTCCAGCATCTGGATGGCTGAGGACGGGCTTTTCCGGCAGCATACACTGCCTTGGCAGATCGGCAGATTCGGGGGAAAGATCTGTGTAGTTTTCCCAGTGGGTGCGGAAGGTGCTGCAGTTCATCGGTGCCAAATTTTTCTACAATCTGGACAAAAAGACGCTGGCCCAGATGGAGATCGAGCTGAAGGAAAAGCCTTCCGCGCTTTTTTCGGTGCGCCGAGAATGAGTGCCTCTTGCGTGTTGAAAAGCACAGCGGGAACATGGTACAATTATCAAACCAAAGCACAGTACGATGAGGGAAGGAGAATAAGCACATGACAATTTTGATCGATGCAGACGGCTGCCCGGTGGTCGATCTGACCCTGCGGAGCGCAGGGAAAAAAGGTGTGCCGGTTGTGATTCTGTGCGATACATCCCACCGTATTGAGAGGGAAGGGGCACAGACGCTGGTATTTGACAAAGGCGCTGACAGTGTGGATTTTGCACTCGTCAATCGGGTGAAGCCCGGGGACTTGGTTGTGACGCAGGATTACGGTCTGGCAAGTATGTGCCTGGCAAAATGCGCGCGGGTGCTGAACCAGAACGGTTTGGAATATACGGCGGATAATATAGATGCGCTGATGCTGCAGCGGCATGAAAACAAAAAGCTCCTTCGCGCCGGCAAGCATCCAAAGGGGGCTGCAAAACGCACAAAAGAGCAGGATATCCGGTTTTGCGATGCGCTGGAACGGATTTTAAGCGGCACATCCGGCGATCAGCAGACGGAATGTGAAAATGTGTCATTTGCAAGGCGATAAAATGTACAATGTGCATTTTTTACAGGTGAATGGCAATTATAGAGCGTAGCTATGTGAAAAAAGCGCGAAGGAGGAATGTGCTTTTTGGGTGGATTTGTGCAGAAATGTACACTTTTCAGGGCGGCAAACAGCACATTTTTGCCGATATTGCCGCTTGCTACATGAAATGTGCGATTTTCCATAAAATCATACGATATATCAGTATAATTTACCTTTCAGAATGTGACATTTGGCACATGCTATGCGTGAAGAAGCTGCACACCGCCATAAAGAGCCTATGGGGGTGAACATAGTTTAGCTGCAGAGAAATGGGATACGGTACGCAATTCCGGCACGGTAACGCTGCTTTGAGTTAGTTACAAAAGTTTAGGCAATACCGCATAATTCTAAGTGCCGATACGGCGAGCGAGGTGCGGCAGATGCTAAGCCAAAAGCGCAGATAATACTGGATGCTGCAAAGGTGAGCGCCGCCAGTGGCGGAAACAGCGAACCGAAGCAGGGGCAGCGGTCGCAGAGTGCGAGGGGCTTTTGCCCCCGAAGCACGATGCGGGTACCGCAACCCGACATTATCGAGCATTTTGGCAACGCAGATGCCGTGCCGCAGCCGCCGGAGCGGTGCTTGAGCCGTTAGGCGGGAATTGTGCGGTATTGCCTTTATGCGGAATGCTCCGCACAGCAATGCATACTGGTTGGGAGCGCAATACAACAGATTCCTGGGCTTCAAAATACAACAATTTCCGGGAGACAAAAATGAACCCCGGAAAATGTTGTACTCTGCGTATTGAAAACACAGGTGAATTGGGCGCTTGTTCGATGCCTACTGGTACGCAATAGCAAAATAAGGATACAAATCAAAGCGTACAAAAGAAAGAAAAGCGCAAGCAGTATATCCTTGCCCTGCAGAGAGAATGGATTCCGGTATTCTTCCGCTGAAAGCAAAATAGCAGGGCTAATTTTCCGGATTTTCCCTTGTGATTTGGTGGCGCGATAAACTATAATAAGCATAAGGCAAGCAAATGCGATGCCGGTAACAGATACTGCGCAGGCAAGTGAAGGGAAAAAACGCAATGAAGATGCTTTTCAAGCAACGGATGTTCTCCTGGTTCGACAGCTATGATATTTACGATGAATATGGGAATACCCTGTTTGTGGTCAAGGGTCAGCTTTCCTGGGGGCATTGCCTGAGAATCTTTGATGCGGCGGGCTGCCCGGTTGGCTGCGTCAAAGAAAAGATATTTACATGGATGCCCCAATTTGAGCTCTACACAGGTGAGGATGATTATGTGGGGTGCCTGAGCCGAGAGCTGACGCTTTTCCGGCCCAGCTACCATATCGACTGCAATGGCTGGCGTATTGAGGGCAGCTTTTGGGAATGGGACTATGACATCCTTACCTCCAGCAGGCATACCGTGGCGCATATCGCCAAGGAGCTTTGGAACTGGACCGATACATACACCATTGAGGTTGCCGACCCAAGAGATGCCCTCTGTGCGCTGATGGTCGTGCTTGCGATCGATGCAGAGAAATGCTCGCGGTATAACCATACCTGACAGGCTGCACATAAAAAATACTCCCTTATTCTGCTGCACACGCAGCAGGGTAGGGGAGTTTTCTGGTTCGTGAAGCAGCACGCCGGTGTATAAAGAGCGTACAGAAAAAGCAGCAGCCCACTGCGGGCTGCTGCTTTGCGGTAAAAGGCGGACGGTCAGCCCATGACGACCTTGACCTCTACGGTCGAGCCGGCGGGAACGGGGGAGAGAATGCTGCTGCTTACAGGCTTGCCGTCAACGGTCATGGTTTCCTGACAGAGAAGCGGCGGAATCTGCAGACCGCACGAACCGTAAATATTTCGTGAAATTTCGCAACAAGCAATTTACTTGGCGCGAGTTTGTGATACTATAAAGAAAATACGGGGCTGCAGGGGATAAAAAATGAACTCGCGGGCAGGTTGGCATAGCGTACCCCGCAGGCAAACGGTGGAATGGAGTTGTGTTGTGATGAAAATTCGTAAGGCAGAAGAAAAGGACATCCCAAGAATTATGGAGCTGCTCGGTCAGGTACTGCAGATCCATGCAGAGATACGCCCGGATGTGTTTATCCCCGGCACCACAAAATACACCGTCAGCGAACTGAAGGAACTGCTGGAGCAGGAGGATAAGCCTATCTTTGTTGCAGCCGATGAGGATGATGTGTGTGTGGGGTATGCTTTCTGCCAGCTGAAGGAGCAGCCGTTTTCTACCAATATGGTACCGTTTAAGGCACTGTTTATTGATGATCTGTGTGTTGACAAGCAGACGCGCGGACAACATATCGGGGAAAGCCTGTTTGAATATGTGAAGCAGCAGGCAAAGAAGCTTGGCTGCTATGAAGTCACCTTGAATGTCTGGGCAGGGAACACATCAGCCGAAAGATTCTATGAGAAGATGGGTATGAAAACAAAGGAACGGCAGATGGAGTATATTCTGTAAAGATAGAATGATGGAAGGGGTTTGCGTCAGCAAGCCAGTAGACGAAGTGTGAAGCGGGCACAGTGGCCCATAAAGAACAGGAGGGGCAAACGCCCTGAAGGAAAACAGAAAGCTGCTAAAAGAAGTGCTCAAGGACATCCGCCATGATATGAGCGATGAGGAAGTGTTAAATCTGCTGGCAGACAGCAAAATTTCAGTTAGCCCCGAAAGCGAAAAGGAAAAGTATACGCTGGGGCAGCGTGCTGCGGATGTAATAGCAAAATTCGCCGGTAGTTGGGCATTTATCTTTTCCTTTACCGGCGTTTTAGTTCTTTGGATGATTGTCAATACTCTGCTGGCGGCCAAGGCGTTTGACCCATATCCGTTTATTCTGCTGAATTTGGTGTTGTCTTGTGTGGCGGCAATTCAGGCGCCGCTTATTATGATGAGTCAGAACCGGCAGGAGGAAAAGGATCGACGCAGAGCGGAAAATGATTATAAGGTCAATTTGAAAACCGAAATTATGATTGAGGATCTGTACGATAAAGTGAATGCTATTCTTGCTAAGCAGTCGGCACTGGAAAAGCGGCTGCAGACTGAGGATAAAAACGGCAGGGTATAGAAGCATAGGAAAATAAAAACATCCCGTCTACGAGTCAAGCGCACTTGTTTACATAAGTGTACTTGCGGCAGACGGGATGTTGCTGTTTTATTTACAGTACAATAAAGGTGCAGGTGGCAGCAGGCAGGGTCAGCTCACCGGCAGCGGCGGCAACCGCAGACTGCTGTTGGCTTCGCTGCACAATCGAGATTTCGTTGTGTGGACAGGGCATTTCGTGTCCCTCCTTTCGGTAATTGGTGGATGGGGTGGCGTTTTACCACCTCATTTTGGGCAGAAAAAAAGCAGGAGACCTTTTTCAGATTTCCTGCTCGGTGTGCCGCTGTATGGGCGGCGGGTATTTAGTTATAAAAGTTCGGGGCAAGTTGACCCGATGTGTGTGGAATAACAAACTGGAATTTGTAATTACATTCCATACATATTGGCATTCTTTACAATCACTCTATCTCCTTTTTCTAATTGTTCCTTAGAAACTCCTCTTAACCCAAGTCCAACATGTTCTGTTTTATATCCACAACCATTTGATTTTCGTTCTTTTGTATGTATATCGATGGTAGTAATTATAGTCTCTAATACACCTCCATTTGTTTTATAAACACACGCATTTTCTCCTTCTCTACACATTCCTGTTGATATGTTTCCTGTGGCAACTGTTCCAACCCCCATAATTGTAAATACATCATCAATAATCAATTCAAAGTCTTCTTTTAAACATAATGGAACATCTAATCTGTTCATATACTCTTTTTCTCGCTCTTTTTTGCTTTTACCAAATAATCCCATAGTGTTTCTCCTTTATAACTTCCGATTTGTCGTTGACTTCATTATACTTTATTCGACCGTCAAAGTATAGAGAGATTTTGTAAAACTTGTCGGCTGGGAACAACTTGCAACGCAAGGTGTCCCCAGATGGCAAGTCCACAAAAGGGTAGCTGGCGGCAGCCAGCGCAGGGGAAGCGTAGCGTCCCCTGTATGATTTGGAGCAGACCATGACTGCGGAAAATCACAGCCCTCCGGCGAGGAGCCTTCGGAGAACGCAATGCACCAACCTCTGGGTGGTGTATAATTGCGCCCTTAGTAAACTAAGGGGTTTCCGGCTTTTCCCGTTCCAGCAGTTTTTTCAATAGTTCCTGCGTGCCCCCGGCAGGGCATAAAAAAACGCCACAGGTTTGTGTTACCCATGGCGTTGCCCCGGCAGATGGCCGGTCTGTATTCAGTTATATGGTCACGGGGCGGAGGCCCCGATTGACGGGTGCTGTACCCATATCTCGGCATTTCGTGGCCTTTCAGCGTGTCAAGGCTCACTCAACAGTAGTAATATCGTAGTAAATGAGGTTGTTTTGACCTGTCTGAAATGCCCGTGGATACAGTGTTTTCAAGGGATAATCAGATTTCGGCTTGATTTTTAATTAAAAAGTGTAGAGCTTCTCCGGCAAATGCCGCTTCCGATCCAAAATTTCGGGCATATCCTGACCGATCTCGTGGATGCAGTTCTTGTGGGCGATGAGCTTGCGCTTGACGTCCTCACGCTTCAGCGGGCGGCGCAGCAGGGGGGTATCCGGCAGATAGAGCTGACCGGCTGCTGGATAGTTGCTGGCACGCCGGTAAGCGTCGATCTTCTGCGATCCTTGCTGATTCATACGCAGCTCTTCTTTACCTTCCCTTATTATTATGCAAACGGATTTTCTGTGGGATACGGCAGGCTCTTGGGCTGGTTGTAGGCAATGTCCGCAATGCCGAGGAACTTGAACACTTCAAACAGCGTCTTGCCATAGTGACCGAAGGCAACGGCACCGTGGTGCGGGTAGCGCTTTTGAATCAGGACATGGCGGTAGAAACGGCCCATCTCGGGAATGGCGAAGATGGCGATGCCGCCGAAAGACCGCGTTGCAACGGGCAAAATTTCACCTTGAGCAATGTAGGCGCGCAGCTGGCCTTCGCTGTCGCACTGCAAACGGTAGAACGTGATGTCGGACGGCGCAATGTCGCCTTCCAACGTGCCGCGGGTGAAATCGGGGTCGCTGCCGGCGGGCTCCAGCAGGCGGTGCTGGATGAGCTGGTACTTGACGGCGCGGTCACTGCACATCTTGCAGGACGGTGTGTTGCCGCAGTGGAAACCCATGAAGGTATCGGTCAGCTTGTAATTGAACTTGCCGGTGATGTCCTCATCATAAATGTACTTGGGCACGCTGTTGTTGATGTCCAGCAGGGTGACGGTGTCGCCGGACGCACACATACCGATGTACTCGGACAGGGTACCGTAAATATCGACCTCGCAGGCCACGGGGATGCCGCGGCTGGCAAGGCGGGAGTTGACGTAGCAAGGCTCAAACCCGAACTGCGACGGGAAAGCGGGCCAGCACTTATGGGCAAAAGCAACATACTTTTTGCTGCCCTTGTGGTTCTCGGCCCAGTCGAGCAGGGTCAGCTCAAACTGCGCCATGCGGGTCAGCAGGTCGGGGTAATAGTGCCCTTCGCCCATCTCGGCGGCCATGTCGGCGCAGACGTCCGCGATGCGCGGGTCGCCCGCATGCTCTTTGTAGGAAACGAGCAGGTCAAGCTCGGAGTTCTCCTCAATCTCAACACCCAGCTCATACAGACCCTTGATGGGGGCATTGCAGGCGAAGAAGTCCTGCGGGCGCGGGCCGAAGGTGATGATTTTCAAATCACGCACGCCCAGAATGGTGCGGGCAATCGGCACAAACTCGGCGATTTTGTCGGCAATTTCCTCCGCTGTGCCGACGGGATACTCGGGAATATAGCCCTTCAGATGGCGCATGCCGAGGTTGTAGGAGCAGTTCAGCATACCGCAGTACGCATCTCCGCGGCCATTGATCATATCGCCGTCGCCCTCGGCTGCCGCTACGAACATGCAGGGGCCGTCAAAGTGCTTGGCAATCAGCGTTTCGGGCGTTTCGGGGCCGAAGTTGCCGAGGAATACGGTCAGAGCGTTGCAGCCTGCGGCGGTGACTTCGGCCACGGCTTTTTGCATGTCGTGCTCGTTCTCGACAGTGGTCTTGCACTCGTACAGGTCAGTGCCCTTGGCGGCGCAGGCGGCAGAGATGGCAGCGCGGCGCTTCTCGCTCAGGGCGATGGGAAAACAGTCACGGCTGACGGCAATGATGCCGAGCTTGACCTCGGGAATGTTGGATGATTTCATGGTGGTTTCCTCCTTTTATGTGATGCTCTGTAGGGGGCGGGCATGCCCGCCCCGCAGCATTGCGTTTGCTGCCCGTGAATGGGTTGTGGTTTGTATGTACAGGGCCGGACATGTCCGGCCCCTACGGCGCGGCAAGAATCAAATGTGGATATTTTCCCCCACCAATCCGACATACGCCCCGGCCTTGGCCTCGGCGCTGTCGGGATGGGCGAGCAGCCACTTGTTGCATGCCCACAGCTGCGGGTCATCGCCGCCGTCATTCTTGATGGCGGGCTTTGCGGTATTGGTGCCTTTGGGCAGGGCGACCAGCACGCGGAAGCCCTTGGCTGCGTCCACATGGCAGGGCGCGTAGTGCAGCGTTGTGGCGTAGACTTCCACCAGTGTGCCTGCCGGGACGCGGAACGCCTTGACCTTGGCGGTGTCCAGCTTGCCGCCCGCGATTTCCTCCTGCCTGGCAAGCAACAGCACAAAATCTTCGGTACCCAGATTGAACTCGCTGTCGCGGTGGTATTCCAGGCAGTTCAAATAGGTGTTGTGACCGTTGCACCAGCCCAGTTGGCAGGGCATGCCGCCGAAAAGATGCGCCGACACTTCGACGGCGGCAGGCAGTTCCTGCAGGGCTGCGTCCTCGGCTACATAATCCGTAGCCGAGGGCAGCGGAGTGTTTGCCAAGGCGGCCACAATTTCCGCTTTGGCGGTATCCAGCCCGGTCACAACGCGGCCATAGGGCTTGAATTCCGGGTCGGTTACAGAAAAAATCTTCATTGCAGTGCCTCCATTTCCGCAAAGGATACTTTCAGTGCCGGGTACAGCTTGTGCCACATGGCGTAGCGCGTGTTGTATTTTTCGACGAGCACGGCGTCCGGCTGGGTTGTGCTCTTGGCGTGGACGAGCGCCTCGGCGCAGGCCTGCACGCTGGGGTATGCCCCGCAGGCCACCGCCGCCAGCATCGCGCCGCCGTAGCCGGGGCCTTGCTCGGTCTGGGGCAGCGTCAGCGGGATGCCCAGCACGTTCGCCAAAATCTCCCGCCACAGCGGGCTTTTGGCACCGCCGCCGCAGAGCGTGCTGGCTTTAATCTTCACGCCTTGTGCCCGCGCAATCTCCACACAATCGCGAATCGCAAACGCCACACCTTCCAGCACCGCCTGGGTCAGCGAGGCACGCGGGGTGTCCATCCGCAGCCCGACGAACGCACCGCGCGAGGCAGGATCGTTGTGGGGGCTGCGTTCGCCCATCAGGTAGGGCAGGAAGTAGACATCGTTCGCGCCAAGCTTGTCCGCCGTAATGGGTGTCTGCTCGGCAGCGTAGTCAGTGGTGTGCAGCACTTCTTCGCTCCACCACTTGTTGCAGGACGCAGCCGAGAGGATGCAGCCCATCAAATGATACCCTCCGTCCGCGTGGGCGAAGCTGTGCAGGGCGTTCTGCTTATCGACGCCGAACGTATCGCTGGTGATGAACACCGTGCCCGATGTGCCCAAGGAAATATTGCACTTACCGCCGCCCACCGCGCCGCAGCCGACAGCCGCAGCGGCGTTATCACCCGCGCCCGCGCAAACGACGACATCCGCAGGCAGGCCCAGCGTTTGGGCGGCTTCAGCGGTCAGCGTGCCGACGGGCTGCCAGCTCTCAAACAGCTTCGGCAGCTTGGATTCCTGCACGCCGCAGATGTCCAGCATTTCCTTGCTCCAGCATTTGTGCTCCACGTCCAACAGCAGCATGCCCGATGCGTCGGAATAGTCGGTGCAGTGGACGCCGGTCAGCTTATAGTTGATGTAATCCTTCGGCAGCATGATTTTTTCGATGCGGGCGAAGTTGTCCGGCTCGTTCTCCTGCATCCAAAGCAGTTTGGGTGCGGTGAAGCCTGCAAAGGCGATGTTTGCGGTGTAACGGCTCAGCTTGTCTTTGCCGATAACACCGTTTAAGTAGTCGACCTGCCTTTGGGTGCGGCCATCGTTCCAAAGGATGCAGGGGCGGATAACCGTGTCATTTTTGTCCAGCACCACCAGCCCGTGCATCTGGCCGCCCGCGCCGATGCCCTTGACCTGAGACGCATCAAACCCGTCCAGCAGCGCGGGGATACCGTCGCAGACCGCCGCCCACCAATCGGCGGGGTCCTGCTCGCTCCAACCGGGATGCGGGAAGGCGATCGGGTATTCCCGGCTGACGATGTTGGCAATGCTGCCCGTTTTGTCCATCAGCAGCAGCTTCACCGCAGAGGTGCCGAGGTCGATCCCAATATAGTACATATCTTTGTCTCCCCCCTTACGGAAGATTTATCCGTTGACGCCAAAAACTTTTGTATAGTCGGCCTTGAACTTCTCAATACCGGCATCGGTCAGCGGATGGTGAAGCATCTGCTCGATGACCTTGTACGGCACCGTGGCAATGTCGGCACCGGCCAGGGCACAGTCGGTCACATGGATGGGATTGCGCACGCTGGCGGCGATGATTTGAGTCTCGATGTCCGGATAGTTCAGGAATATATCATGGATAGTCTCGATCAGATCAATGCCCGGCTGGCCGATGTCATCGAGACGCCCCAAAAACGGGCTGACATACGTGGCGCCCGCGCGGGCTGCCAGCAGCGCCTGGTTTGCGCTGAAAATCAGTGTGCAGTTCGTAGGGATGCCCTCGCCGGACAGCACCTTGATGGCCTTTAACCCCTCGGCGGTCATGGGGATTTTGACCACCATGTGCTTCGGGTCCAGCGCGTAGATGGCGCGGCCCTCGGCGATCATGTCCTCGGCATCGGTTGTGGTCGCTTTGACCTCGCCGGAGATGGGGCCGTCCACGATGGTGGCAATCTCTTTCAACGTTTCGGCGTAGTCGCGGCCCTCTTTGGCAATCAGGCTGGGGTTTGTGGTGACACCGGCGATAATGCCCATGTCGTTGGCACTGCGGATCTCGTCGACGTTGGCGGTATCAATGTAAAATTTCATACGGTAAAACCTCCTTATTTCTGGCCGTAATAGGCGTTGGGTCCGTGCTTTCTCATAAAATGCTTGTCCAAAACATGCTGTGGGGCAGGCTGTGCATCGGGGTCAATGGTCAGGGTCAAAATTGCCATCCTTGCGACTTCTTCCAGCACAACAGCGTGGTAGACAGCCTGTGCCGCGTCTTTGCCCCAGGTAAAGGGACCGTGGCTGGCACAGAGAACACCGGGTACATGCACCGGGTCAATGCCGCGGTTTTGGAACGTCTCGATGATGACCTTGCCGGTGTTCTTCTCGTAGTCCTCGTCGATCTCTCCAGGCGTCAGCTCCCGCGTGCAGGGGACAGGGCCGTAAAAATAGTCGGCGTGGGTCGTGCCAAAGGCGGGCAGGTCGCGCCGCGCCTGGGCAAAGGCCACTGCGTGGGTCGAGTGGGTGTGTACGATGCCGCCCAGCGCCGAGAACGCCTTGTACAGTTCCAGATGCGTTTTCGTGTCGCTGCTGGGCTTCAGCTCGCCCTCGATCTTGTTGCCGTTCAAATCCATGACAACGAGCATTTCCGGTGTAAGTTCGTCATATTCCACGCCGGACGGCTTGATGACAAACAGGCCCCTCTCGCGGTCAATGCCCGAGACATTGCCCCAGGTGTAGGTTACAAGTCCTCGGCGGGGCAATTCCATGTTGGCTTCATAAACTTGCTGCTTTAATGCTTCCAGCATAGGTTATCCTTTCCGTTTTAACGCTAAATCGTTCAAGAACAGCTGCTGTTCCGGACTTTCCGCCGCTGGCTGGCGTTGCCCGGCAGCCGACGCATACAAGCCCTTATTTTACAACGGCGCGCTCGGCTTTCAGCGCGGTTTGGTATTGGGTCAAAAAGGCGGCAAACCCGGACTGCTCGGCAGGGTCGGGGGACAGGGTCGTGCTTTGGGCGTCGGCAAAAACGCAGCGGTTCAAATACGAGGCCAGCGTTTCGCCGTCGGCGCGGTGCAGACGATACGCAGCCAGCAGGGCCATGCCGTAGGAACCGCCCTCACCGGCTGTTTCCATGCAGGTCACAGGCGCGCCCGCCGCCGCAGCCAGATACCGCTGGGCCACGCCCGGCGTTTTGAAGATGCCGCCGTGGCCGAGCAGGGTATTCACAGCCACATTTTCTTTGCGCAGAATTTCCAGCCCCATCGCCAACGTGGCAAAGGCAGAATAGATGTTGGCGCGCATAAAGTTGGCCAGCGTAAACGCACTGTCCGGGCGGCGCAGCAGCAGGGGGACGCCCGCGTCCAAGTGGGTGACGCTCTCACCGGAAATGTAGTTGACGGGCGTGATGCCGCCGCAGTCAGGCGCACCGTGCAGCGATTCGTTAAACAGGAGGGTAAACAACGCACCTTTGTCGATGTTTGCTCCGCACAGTGCCGCGCTCTCGGCCAGCAGATCGACCCAGGCGTTCAAATCGCTGGTGCAGTTGTTGCAGTGGACCATGGCGACCGCCGCGCCGTCGGGGGTCGTGACCATGTCGATTTCCGGGTAGACCTTGGACAGCGGCTTTTCCAGGACGACCATGGCAAAAATGCTGGTGCCTGCGCTGACATTGCCGGTGCGCGGGGCGACACTGTTTGTCGCCACCATGCCGGTGCCGGCGTCGCCCTCCGGTGGGCAGAACGGTATGCCGGGCTGCAGCGTGCCGGTTGGGTCGAGCCGCTTCGCCCCCTCAACGGTCAGCATACCGGCGTCCTCGCCTGCGGGCAAAACGGTAGGCAGCAGTTTGACAAGATCCACGGGGCAGCCTTGCTTGTCTGCCAGTGCGTTAAATTTTGCGAGCATTGCGGCATCATACCCGCCGGTGGTGCTGTCAATCGGGAACATGCCGCTGGCATCGCCTTCGCCCAGCACCTTGCGCCCGGTCAGCTGCCAGTGTACATAGCCTGCCAGCGTGGTGAAAAAGTCCAGCTGCGGCAGGTGTGGTTCGCGATTCAGCATGGCTTGGTACAGGTGTGCTGCGCTCCACCGCTGCGGGATGTTGAACCCGAACGCCGAGGTCAACTCTTCTGCTGCCGCGCCGGTCATCGTGTTGCGCCATGTGCGGAACGGTACCAGCAGCTTGCCCGCAGCATCAAACGCCAGATACCCATGCATCATAGCCGAAACGCCAATGCACCCCACTGTGGTCAGTGGCTGGCCACACTTGGCCAGCACATCCGCAGCCAATGCCGCGTAGGCAGCCTGCACACCCTGCCAGACTTCCTCCAGCGGGTAGGTCCAGATGCCATTTTCCAGCCGGTTCTCCCAGGTAAAATCGCCCTGGGCCACAGGCTTGCAGGTATCGCCCACAAGCACAGCTTTGATGCGGGTGGAACCCAACTCAATGCCGAGAGAACACTGCTTTAAGTCAATCATAGGGATCCTCCTTGACAAAATAAAGGATGGTCTTTATCATAAAACTATCTTAATGTTCGGAAAGGAACGCACCCATGGGAACCGTTTTCAATAAAAAGGAGCTTTTGATCCTCTTGCAGGATTTTCACTGCCTTACGGGGCTGCGCTCCGCCGTTTTTGATTCGTATGGAATCGAAGTGCTTGCCTATCCGCCGGAACTGCCAGCTTATTGCCGCTTGATCCGCAGTGTGCCTGATGGCAAGACCGGCTGTTACCTGTGTGACCAGGCGGCTTGCCGCAAGGCAACGCGGCAAAAACAGACGATCATCTACCCCTGCCATGCGGGGTTGATCGAAGTGATCACACCGGTTCAGATCGATGGTGCTGTTGTGGGCTTTTTGCTGTTGAGCCACATTGTACAGGGGGCCGATGAGCAGAGCGAGTGGAGCTATGCGCAAAAATGCTGCTCGGCTTACGCAATTGATAAAACGGCACTGCAAAAAGCCTATAATACCTTGCCGCGCACGCCCTATCCGGTGCTGAAATCAGCAGCGGATCTGCTGGCTTTGGCGGCGGCTGCATTGTACCAAAAAGGGCTGACGCGGCTGGCAGCGGGCAGTGCGCAGGAAAAGCTGAGCCGCTACCTGGCGGAACATCTGGATGAGACATTGACAAACGAAACGATCTGCCGTGATCTTTCGTTAAGCCGTACCGGACTGTACTATCTTTCCCGGCAGCTTTATGGCTGCGGCATCAACGAGCAGATCACGCACCTGCGCATCCAAAAAGCGATGAAGCTTCTTTGTGATACGAATCTGTCCAATGCACAGATCTGCCAGCAGATCGGATTCCTGGATGACAATTACTTTTATCGTGTTTTCCGTAAACAAACCGGTCTGACACCACGCCAGTACCGTGATTCTATCTTAGCAGATACAGCAAAGACTGAGTAGAGACGATTGTTTTCAATACTGGATTATTGTTCAAACAATTCTGAGGGAAGCGGCAATATTGAATTGTGGCCGGTGACGTGCTATAATAAACCCACATACGGTAAGTCGGCACGGCGCAATTTTGACCGCTGCCTTACGGAAAATTCGCAGCTGCGGAGTATAAACTGCTATGAAAAAATATAAGATCGCGGTGGCCGGGACCGGCTATGTGGGGCTTTCGATTGCCACGCTGCTTTCCCAGCACCATCATGTGACGGCGGTGGATATCCTGCCGGAAAAGGTCGCATTGATCAACGCGCGCAAATCGCCGATCCGGGATGATTACATCGAGAAATATCTGGCTGAGAAGGAGCTGGATCTGACCGCTACGCTGGACGCAAAGGAAGCCTACGCCGATGCGGACTTTGTGGTCATTGCTGCACCCACCAACTACGACAGCCAGACCCAGCACTTTGACACCTCTGCAGTGGAGGCAGTCATCCGCCTTGTCACGGAGGTCAATCCAAATGCCGTCATGGTCATCAAATCGACGATTCCCGTGGGCTACACGGTGTCGGTGCGGGAAAGGCTCGGCAGCCGGAACATCCTGTTCAGCCCGGAATTTCTGCGGGAGTCCAAGGCCCTGTATGACAACCTCTACCCGTCCCGCATCATCGTCGGCACCGACCCGGAGGATGCGCACCTTGTCGCAGCCGCCCACGAATTTGCGGCACTGCTGCAGGAGGGGGCCATCAAGGAGAACATTGATACGCTCTTCATGGGCTTTACCGAGGCCGAGGCCGTAAAGCTGTTCGCCAACACCTATCTGGCGCTGCGCGTTGCCTATTTCAATGAGCTGGATACCTACGCGGAGAGCAAGGGCCTGAACACGAAGCAGATCATTGACGGCGTATGTCTTGACCCGCGCATCGGCAGCCATTACAATAACCCCAGCTTCGGCTACGGCGGCTACTGCCTGCCCAAGGACACGAAGCAGCTGCTGGCAAACTACGCCGATGTGCCGGAAAATCTCATCGAGGCCATTGTGGAGTCCAACCGCACCCGCAAGGACTTCATCGCTGACCGCGTGTTGAAGCTGGCCGGGTACTACGGCTACGATCAGGAAAACGAGTTTGACGAAAGCCGCGAAAGGCCCGTCACGATCGGCGTCTACCGCCTGACGATGAAGAGCAACAGCGACAACTTCCGCCAAAGCTCGATTCAGGGTGTCATGAAGCGCATCAAGGCCAAGGGCGCACAAGTCATCATCTATGAGCCTACGCTGGAGGACGGCAAGACCTTCTTCGGTTCGGCAGTGGTCAACGATCTGGACAAATTCAAGCGGCAGAGTCAGGCCATTCTGGCCAACCGCTACGATGCCTGCCTCAACGATGTGCAGGACAAGGTCTACACAAGAGATCTATTCGGCAGAGACTGAAACGCCTTTCTGCCGCTTTTTGACAGTGGAGTAAGGCTCTCAATGCCATCACCACACAATATCCCTGTGACTTTTAAAGAGAGGAACACCTGTTATATGAAATATGATTATCTGGTAGTCGGCTCCGGTCTGTACGGTGCCATCTTCGCCCATGAGGCCAAGGTCCACGGCAAATCCGTGCTGGTCGTGGATAAGCGCCCCAACATTGCGGGCAACATTTATACCGAGAACATCGAGGGTATCAACGTCCATAAGTATGGTGCGCACATCTTCCACACCAACAACAAAAAGGTCTGGAGCTATATCACCCGGTTTGCCGAGTTCAACCGCTTTACGAACTCTCCCGTTGCCAACTACAAGGGTGAGCTCTACTCGCTGCCCTTCAACATGTATACCTTTAATAAAATGTGGGGCGTTGTAACACCGGAGGAGGCAGCCGCCAAGATCGAGGAGCAGCGCCGTGAGATCACCCACGAGCCGCAGAACCTTGAGGAGCAGGCCATCTCCCTTGTGGGCCGCGACATTTATGAAAAGCTCATCAAGGGCTACACTGAAAAGCAGTGGGGCCGCGACTGCAAGGACCTGCCTGCTTTTATCATCAAGCGCCTGCCCGTGCGGCTGACCTTTGACAACAACTATTTCAACGCGCTGTATCAGGGCATTCCCATCGGCGGCTACACCAAGATGATCGCCAATCTTCTGGACGGCATCGAGGTGCGGCTGAACACCGACTACCTCGAAAACAAGGCCGCGCTGGACGCACTGACTGACAAAATCGTCTACACCGGCCCGATTGACGCTTATTTTGACTACAAACTCGGCACGCTGGAGTACCGCTCCGTCCGGTTTGAGAATGAGCTGCTCGACAAGCCCAGCTTCCAGGGCAACGCCGCCGTCAACTACACGGACCGCGAGACGCCGTGGACCCGCATTATCGAGCACAAATGGTTCGAGTTCGGCAAGGACGAGAACGGAAACGACCTGCCCAAAACGATCATCAGCCGCGAGTATTCCTCTGAGTGGAAGCCCGGTGACGAGCCGTATTACCCCGTCAACGATGCTAAAAACGGCGCACTGTATGCCGAGTACAAGAAGCTGGCCGACGCCGAGTCGAGGGTCATCTTCGGCGGACGCCTGGGTGAGTACAAGTATTACGACATGGATCAGGTTATCGCCGCCGTGCTGGACCGCTGCGAAAGCGAGCTGCACTAAAGTACAGCCAAGCGAAAGCACAAAATTCAAAAGGCAGCAAAGCAGACCCCAAAAGCTAAAATCGGGGTTTACTTTGCTGCCCTTTTTTATTTGCTCAATCCGCTGGCGCCGCTTGCCACAACGCCGCCGTCCATAAGAATGTCTGCTCCGGTCAGGAAGCCCAGCCGCTCATCCAGAAGAAGCGTAAACAAAGCGGCGATTTCTTCCGGCTTTCCGTTGCGCTTGAGAGCAGAGTATTTTTTGAATACATCCGCCTGCCCGCTTTCCAGTGCGCCCATCGGCGTGTCAAAGTTGCCGGGTGTCACACTCAGGCAGCGCACATTTTTCTCGCCAAAGCGTGCGGCATCGGTCTTAGCAAACCAAATTACAAAATGCTTGCTGATGGCGTAGGCCAGACCCGGGCGGGCGTCCTTAGGGGCAATGCCTGCCCGCGCCACCAGTTTTTTGATGAATTTTTCACGGTCGGTGCGCGCCAGCTTGTACGCACCCTTGGGCATGACAAACTGCGGGGCAAGGTAGGCGCTCATGCTGGAGGTGTCGATCACACAGCCGCCCGGTGCCATGACCTCATAAAAGGCATCGTTGATATTCACCGTGCCCAGCGCATTGCCGCGCAAAATCTTTTCAGCATCGCCCATGTGAGGGCTAAGGCCCGCAATGTGCAATACCGCTTTTACTTCGCCGCATTCGGCGGCGTGTTTGGCCAGCGCAAAGCAACTTTCACGGTCAGAAACATCACAGCTGAACGCCTCAGCCTCGCCGCCTGCACTGCGCAGATCGTTGACTGCCTTTTCCAGCTTGGATGCCGTGCGCCCCACCAAAATCGTGTAATACCCTTCTTCACAGACAAGCTTCGCCGTGGCAAGCCCCATGCCGCTGCCGCCGCCTGTGATAACGCAAACCTTTTTCATAATAGGCACCCCCTTTTCTTTGTGTCAGTGCAGGGAATCCAGTGCGTGGAGATAGCACTCCCACTGCTGGTCATTCATTTGCATAAGCTTGCAGATAGATTCATACAGCTTCTTCATGCGATTTTTCCCTCCTGCTTGAGCCATACAGCGAGATCATGCAGTGTTTCCTTGTAGGGACGCGGGGCAAAGCCAAGCTCGTTTTTCGCTTTGGAGCAGTCAAAATGGTTGTTGCGCTCCAGATTGTAAACGGCAAACTCGGTCAGCACAGCAGGCTTACCGGTCTTGGCGGCGCGGGCCTCCATCTGCTTGGCGGCAAAATGCGCAAAAGACAGCGGCAGATAAAACAGGCAGCCGCGGCAGCCGGTATCAGCCTTGAGCATCTCACACAGCTCCTTCAGCGAAACCTCGTCATTGGAAAGGATGTAGCACTCTCCCTTGCGCCCACGGTCAGCGGCGGCAATCGTGCCGGCGGCCAGATCGCGCACATCGACAAGGTTGAACGAGCCCTGCATACCGATGGGCATCTCACCGTTCAAAATCTGGATCAGCGTGCGGGTCGTCTGCCCGATGGCGGGGTCGTTGGGGCCAAGAATACCGCTGGGATGCACCACGCAGGCATTCAGCCCGTCAGCGGCGGCGTCCAGTACCTTCTGGGTCGCCATTGCCTTGCTGCGGCTGTACCAGCCGACCACGCGATCATCATCGTAGGGAACAAAGCTGTATACCTCATGGATGCTCTCGCCCTTAGGCAGCTCGGGGATGGCGCCGGTGCTGGAAACATAGACGAACTTTTTGCACTCCGGGTGATTTTTGGCGGCATTCAGAATATTTTCGGTGCCGCCCACATTGACGGCGATGAGCTTTTCACTGTAATTCGGGTTGATCGTCACCATGCTCGCACAGTGGATGCAGACAGTCTGGACGCCCGGCTCCACGGCAAAGAATTTCTCGCAGTCCTCGGCACTGCAGAGGTCACCCTCAAAAATTTCGACGGCCTTCGGCACAAATTTTACGGCGGGGTCGCCCTTCAGCACAAAAGCGCGCACGGCATCACCGCGCTCCAAAAGCTGTGCGCAGACATTAGTGCCCATAAATCCGGCAGCACCGGTGACAAGATAGATGGTTTTCATAGTTGTATCCTCCGTTTTCCCGTAGGTTGTTTTTTGCTTCGATGCTCCTAAGGATACACCGCCAAAATAAACCTTTGGTAAACGGGAATGTTTATCTTCCGTTTATCTTTGCGCTGTACTATAATAGAACTAAGGAGGATACACGGATGTTTCGTATTTTGATTGCCGAGGATGACCCCAGCACGGCGCGTCTGCTTTGCGCCATCGTAAAGCGAGCGGGCTATGAGCCGCTGATTGCTGCCGACGGTGTGCAGGCGCTGGAACTGCTCGACCACAACCAGATAGACCTGCTGCTCTGCGATGTGATGATGCCCCGGATGGATGGCTTTACCCTGACCAAGACCATCCGGGAAAGCGGCAGCATGCTGCCCATTTTGATGCTGACGGCCAAGGATATGCCGCAGGACAAGCACACGGGCTTTATCGTTGGTACCGATGATTATATGACAAAACCGCCGGACCGGCAGGAGCTTGTGCTGCGCATCAAGGCGCTGCTGCGCCGCGCCCGCATCGTGGATGAACACAAAATCACGATAGGGGATGTCGAGCTGGACTACGACACCCATACCGTGCGGCGCGGCCACGATGCACAGGTGCTGCCGCCCAAGGAGTTCAACCTTCTATACAAGCTGCTGGCTTACCCGGAAAGGACCTTTACCCGGCTGGAGCTGCTGGATGAGATTTGGGGCATGGACAGCGAAAGTGACGACAAAACGGTGAATGTTCATATCAATCGGCTGCGCACCCGCTTTTACGACTGGCCGGAGTTTGAAATACAGACCATTCGCGGCATCGGTTACCGTGCTATAAAGAAGGTGTGATATGGCGCAATTTGTAAATAAGCTGCGCGACTGCATGCGCACCGTAAATTTGACGATGCTGCTGGTGCTGAACCTGTTTTTCATCGTTACACTGAATCTGACCGTTGTGACGGTGCTGGTGGTATCGGAGGCTGACCACGGCTTTTTTATTCAAGACGGCAGCGTCAGCATCGGCGGTGCGCTGGTTATTTTGTATGCCAGCTGTATTTTGATGGCCGTCAGCCTTGTGGTTGCGATTCGCCTTGTGTTAATAAAGCCTATCAAAAACATCATACAGGCGATGAACCGGCTGGCGGCGGGGGACTTCACCGTGCGCCTGCAGCCCGCCGCCCACGGGTATGAGCCCACCGAGATCCGGGAGTTCAAAGCAGCCTTCAACAAAGCGGCGGAGGAGCTTTCCGGCACCGAGCTGCTGCGCAAGGATTTTGTGAATAACTTTTCCCATGAGTTCAAGACGCCCATCGTCAGCATCAGCGGCTTTGCCGACCTGCTGCTGGACGAGGAGGTTACCCCGGAGGAACAGCGCGAGTATCTACAAATCATCCGCGATGAGAGCAGGCGGCTGGCGCAGCTTTCCAGCAGTGTGCTGCTATTGAATCGTATCGAGGCACAGACTATTCTGACCGACTGCACAGACTTTTCGCTGGATGAGCAGCTGCGCCAGTGCATCCTTGTGACCCGGCAAAAGTGGCGCGATAAGCCGCTGCAGTTTGAGGCCACGCTGGCCCCCTGCACCTACCACGGCAGCGAAGCGCTGGTAAAGGAGATCTGGCTGAATTTGCTGGATAATGCCGCCAAGTTCAGCCCGGAGAACGGAACCATAAGCGTAACACTGCACTGTGAGCAGGGCAGCTCGGTTGTGGCTGTCACTGACCATGGCTGCGGTATGGATGCCGAGACCTGCCGCCATATCTTTGAGCAGTTCTATCAGGGGGACACCAGCCACCGGACGCAGGGCAACGGCTTGGGCCTTGCCATGGCACAAAAAATAGCCGCCCTGCACGGCGGCGCTGTCACTGTGGACAGCCGCCCCGGCAGCGGCAGCTGCTTTACAGTAGTTTTGCAGTGAATATTGTTTAATGCCTGTTCAGGTCAGCCCGCAGGACCACAGCACAATCCCACCAAAAAAGCGCTGTCCCTTGCAAAAAGGGACAGCGCACGGTCTGGGCTGTACAGCAGCCCAGCATATTTATTATACCATTTTTTGCCCGGAGCGGCAAGCTTGAAACTGCACAAATCTTTCGCTGCATCGTTGGCATATCTGCGAATAGACGAATCCCTGGGGCTGTGGTATAGTATAGTCACAGAAAGAAAACAGCCGGAGATAAGGAGCAGACAACTCCAAGAGAAGCTGATCTTCCAAGGAGAAGTGTCATAAGAAACCTCCAAAGAAAGCAAGACACCGGCGGTATTTCGTAAGGAAGGAGGCTCAAGTCCAATGGCAAACTTTAAAGATCCTATTCATCACCGGCGGGCCTGGGCCTGCTGAATGAAAAAGCGCCGCATCCGAAGCCGCAGGTCATAACCTGTACAAAGAATATTGAACAAGATGTCAGGTAGCTTACTTTTAAACAGCAGACTCAGGAGCCGTCATCAAAGACCCCCATGCAGCATATAGATCAGGATGAAAGAAGGCTGGTTATCATGACTGGTTCCACGCCACCCAACAGAGGGTATTTGAAATCCACCTGATCCATAAGGAGAAACTCCAATGTACTAAGTGTCAGAGGTTGATCCTCCATCTCAAAGCCTGAAATTCTGCAAGGGAATGATTCCCCATGAAAATAGGAACCAACTCCGAAAAATAACGAATAAAGGTTATGAGGCTATGACTCCAATCATTTAGGTACTGCCGGGGCGAACGAAAAGTTCGCCCCGGTTTTGTTTGTGTCACGGTCTCCGGCTCATGTAGGGCAAGCTCAAGCGCCTCAAGGCAAACGGACTTGTATTTCCTACCGGATTTTGTTACTATTATTATATTTGCGATTATTAACAGGATTAAAGGAGATAAAACTGCATGAGCGTAAAAACTGTTTCATCACAGGCTGATGCTGCCAACCCGCTTGGATATGAAAAAGAAGGCAAGCTGCTTGTCGGCTTTGCCATTCCCTGCATTATCTCGATGCTGGTGACGTCGCTGTACAACATTGTTGACCAGATCTTTATCGGGCAGGGTGTGGGTCTGCTGGGCAATGCTGCCACCAACATTGCGTTTCCTCTCTCGATTGCCTGCACAGCCATTGCGCTGCTGCTCGGTATCGGCAGTGCGACGAATTTCAGTCTCCAGCTGGGTGCAGGCAATGAAAAGCGTTCTGCTGAATATGCAGGCAACGGCCTGTGTCTGATGGCGCTGTTCGGCACTGTGCTGATGGCGGTCACGCTGCTTTTTCTGACGCCGATGCTGAAATTCTTCGGCGCGACGCCGGATGTTTTGCCCTACGCAGAGGCCTACACTCGCATCACAGCGCTGGGGTTTCCGTTCCTCATTATGAATACCGGCATGAGCAAGTTGATTCTGGCAGACGGCAGCCCGCGCTATTCCATGATGTCGATGCTCATCGGCGCACTTATCAATACGGTCCTTGATCCGCTGTTCATCTTCGGGCTGGATATGGGTATGACCGGCGCTGCACTTGCCACGATTCTCGGGCAGATCGCCTCGTTCTGCATCAGCATACGGTATCTCTTCCATTTTAAATCTGTACCCTTCTCACGGGGCTGCTTTACGATTGACGGTGACAGAACACGCAAGATCTTCAGCTACGGTGCATCTGCCTGCTTCAACCAGATCGCTATGGCTGTTGTCCAGATCGTTTTGAACAACACCCTTGCACACTACGGTGCACTGTCTATCTACGGCAGCGATATTCCTCTGGCCTGCGCGGGCATCATCTCAAAGGTCAACATGATCTTTATGTCCTTTGTCATCGGCATTTCGCAGGGTGTGCAGCCGATCATCGGCTTCAATTACGGTGCTGCGCTCTACCGCCGCGTCAAAAAGAGCTACCTGCTGGCGCTGGCTGTGGCTACCGGGCTTTCTCTGGCAGCGTTTGCCTGCTTCCAGCTTTTCCCGCGGCAGATCATCAGTATTTTCGGCGCCGGCAGCGAGATGTACTACCAGTTTTCGGAGCGGTACTTCCGCATTTATATGTTCCTGACGCTGATCAACGGCATCCAGCCGGTCACCTCCAACTTCTTCAACTCGATTGGCAAGGCGCGCCTCGGCGTATTCATGTCCCTGACACGCCAGATTTTGTTCCTGCTGCCGCTCATCGTCATCTTCCCGCTCTTTATGGGCATTGACGGCGTCATGTACGCAGGCCCCATTGCGGACGGCGCTGCCGCCATCGTCTGCGGCTTTTTCACCGTGCGTGAGCTGCGGGAGCTGACCCGCCTGCAGCAAAAAACTGAAAAAACGAACTGAGGCACCTGCAAAGCGCCCCCGCATCACCGTGCGGGGGCGTTTTTCTGTCCCGTTACGGCTTTAGCGTATGGGCGATATGACGAAAAAATCTGTGCCCGATTGGCAAAAAGGTAGAAAGTGCAGGGAACCGCTTGAATCGCACCGGTTTCCGCACTACAATGGAAACCGGAAAGCTAAATCGGGTTTCCGCAGGAGGCAAGTGATGGACGAACACAACGAGCTGTGCACAAGACTGCGCGCAGTCGGAATGGAGCTGTTCCGCAGGGATGGGCTGCGCTTTACGATGCAGCAGGCCGCTGCGATGATGCACATCAGCAAAAAGACGATCTACGCGGTCTACCCATCCAAGGAGGCGCTGCTGCTGGATATGGTGGACGATGCGTTCACAAGGATCCACGCCCGCAAGCAGCGCATCCTTGACGGCCCCGGCACCCTGGCTGAAAAGCTGCGGGCGGTCATTATCGCCCTGCCGGAGGAGTACACCGCGCTGGATCTGCAGCAGATGGATCTTTTGGATGAAAAATATCCCAGAGTCGCAGCGCGCGTGCGGGAGCATCTGGAAACCGGCTGGGAGCCTACCTTGGCACTGCTGGAGCAGGCGATGGGGGAGGGCGTTATCCGTCGGGTATCCCTGCCGGTTCTGCAGCGGATGATCTCCGCTTCCATTGAGGATTTTCTTGCAGACCGCACGCTCGATGCGCAAGGCATATCCTACACGGATGCCCTGGATGAGATGATTTCCATTTTACTGGAGGGGTTGTTGGTACGATGAAATACAGTCTTTGCAATCACTGGGAATTTACAGAGCAATGGAGCGATGCCTTCTGTCGGGGTGAACCTGTTGGCTGTCGTCTGGTGCGTCTGCCCCATACCTGCCGGGAGCTGCCGCTCCACTACGCAGACCCCTCTGACTATGAGATGGTCTGCGGTTACCGTCGCACACTGACCGTTCCCGATGCGCCCCGGGTATTCCTGCGCTTTGACGGGGCCGCCCATCAGGCGGAGATCTACCTGAACGGCCAGCCGGCCGGGCAGCATCAGGGCGGCTACACCGGCTTTACCATCGAAATTACTGACCTTGTGCGCCGCGGCGAGGAAAATCTGCTGGCAGTGCGGCTGGATACGCGCGAGGACCCCAGCCTGCCGCCCTTCGGCTTTGTCGTCGACTACCTGACCTACGGCGGTCTATACCGGGAGGTTTGGCTTGAAACCTCGCCGCAGAGCCGTGTGAGCGATCTTTTCGTGTACACACCGACGCTGACCGAGGCTGCCGTACAGCTGACCGTAGAAGCACCGGAAAAGGCCGCTGCGCTACGCGTCCGGCTCTGCAGCAGTGCGGGCAAGACGCTGGTGAGCCGCCAACTGCCCTCGGCAGAATCGGCGGAATGCCGCCTTACGCTGCCTGATGCCGCACCGTGGGACACCGAGCATCCGAATCTCTACCGCTGCATAGCAGAGCTGCTCGATACCGATGGGCAGGTACTGCACAGCCGGGAAACCTCCTTCGGTTTCCGGACGGCTGTGTTCCGGGCGGACGGCTTTTATCTGAACGGGAAAAAGACCTTTCTGCGCGGGCTGAACCGCCACCAAAGCTACCCCTACATTGGCTACGCCGCGCCGGAAAGCCTGCAGCGGCAGGACGCCCGCATCCTGAAAAACGAGCTGCACTGCAATGCGGTGCGCACGAGCCATTACCCGCAAAGCCAGTATTTCCTTGATGAATGTGACCGGCTGGGCCTGCTTGTATTTACCGAGCTGCCCGGCTGGCAGCACATCGGCGGTGGGGCATGGAAGGACCGCGCCTGCGCCATGCTGCGGGAGATGCTGCTGCAAAACCGCAATCACCCCAGCATCATACTGTGGGGTGTGCGCATCAACGAGAGCGTGGACGATGACGAATTCTATACGCGCACCAACCAAATTGCCCACGCACTGGACCCGAGCCGGGCGACCTCGGGCGTGCGGTATCTGGAAAAGAGCCATCTCCTGGAAGATGTTTACGCCTACAACGATTTCTCCCACAACGGCTCAAACGCCGGGGCCAAGCGGAAAAAGGATGTAACGCCTGATTTGAGCAAGGCTCTGCTGATCTCAGAATGCAACGGCCACATGTACCCCACCAAGTCCTGTGACGATGCCCCGCACCGGCAGGAGCATGCCCTGCGCCATGCGCGGGTGTTGGACGCCGCCTACGCAGATGGAGAGCATGCGGGCTGCTTTGGCTGGTGTATGTTTGATTATGCCACCCACAAGGATTTCGGCTCCGGGGACCGCATCTGCTATCACGGCGTGCTGGACAGCTTCCGCAATCCCAAGCTGGCGGCGTCCGTCTACGCATCGCAGGGCGGGGAGGAGCCGGTGCTGACGGTCAGCTCTGCGATGGACATCGGTGACTATCCTGCCGGGCAAATCGGCACGGTCTATGTGTTTACCAACGCCGAGCGGGTGGATCTTTACAAAAACGATGTGTTTGTGACGACCCTGCACAAAAGCGGCTGGACGGCGCTGCCGCACCCGCCGCTGGCCGTGGATGACACAATCGGTGTCCTGCTTGAAACGCAGGAGCATTTTGACAAGGCCAAGGCCGATACGCTGTGCGACTGTCTGCTTGCAGCCGGGCGCTACGGCTTGGCCGGGCTGCCGCTGCGCTACAAGCTGAAGCTGGCGTGGTGCATGGTGCGCTATAAGATGAGCTTTTCGGACGGTGTGGCGCTGTACGGCAAGTATGTCGGCAACTGGGGCGGCGCGGCTACGCGTTGGCGGTTCGATGCCAAAAACGGGGATACCGTGGTAAAGAGCGTCACGCTCTGCCCCAGCCACCGGCTGCATCTTGAGGTAACGCCCTCCGCCACCCTCCTGCAGGAGGGTGACACCTACGATATGGCCGGAGTTCGGGTGCGGATCCTTGATGAAAATGGCAGCCCTGCCGTCTATGCACAGCTGCCGCTGACCTTTGCCGTGACCGGTGCCGCTGCGCTGGTCGGCCCTGCGGCGGCAACCGCCGAGGGCGGCATGGGCGGGACTTATCTGCGTACAGTCGGGCAGACAGGTACAGCCGCGCTGACCGTCTCGGCCCCGCAGTGTGCGCCTGTCACCGTAGAATTTACCGTCACAAAGAAGGAGTGTGCAGTATGGAACTGACAACAAAGCAAAAAGCCGCCTTCGGCATCGGCGCAGTGGGCAAGGATATGGTCTACGCGCTGTCTGCCTCCTATGTCATGTACTATTATCAGGATGTGCTGGGCCTGCCTGCCACCTTTGTCGGCCTGATCCTGATGATCGCGCGTGTGTTTGACGCCTTCAACGATCCCTTTATGGGGGTGCTGGTGGCCAAGACCCGCACCCGCTGGGGACGGTTCCGTCCGTGGATCCTCAGCGGCACCGTCCTGAATGCAGTGGTTCTCTACGCGCTGTTTGCCGCGCCGGTGCTGGAGGGTGCCGACATGATGGTCTACTTCAGCGTCATCTACATCCTGTGGGGCGTCACCTACACGATGATGGACATTCCTTACTGGTCGATGATCCCCGCCGTGACCCGCACCCCTGCTGACCGAGAAAACCTGTCAGTCGTGGGCCGCACCTGTGCGGGCGTCGGCTCGGCGCTCATTGCGATGTTTACCATGCTGCTGGTTGGTGCTTTGGGCGGCGACAGTGAGCGCACCGGCTTCCGCTGGGTAGCACTGCTCGTGGCTGTCATCTTTGTGGTTACCGAGGCGATCTGCTGCGCCAGCGTCAAGGAGACCGGCAGCGCCGAGATAAAGACCGCCACCGTCGGCGAGATGTTCAAGGCGTTGTTCTCCAACGATCAGGCGCTTGTGGTCGTAGGCAGCATCATTTTGATCAACTCGGCGCTGTATCTGACCTCCAACTTTATCATCTATTTCTTCAAGTACGATTTCGGCGGCACAGGCTGGAAGGCCAGCTACACACTGTTTTCGACCATCGGCGGTGCGGCACAGATCCTCGGCATGATGGTCCTCTATCCGGTGCTGCGCAAAAAGCTCAGCAACACTGCCGTATTTACGGTAAGTCTGGGGTTGGCGCTGGGCGGCTATGCTGTGCTGCTCCTGCTCTGCCTGATGGGCTTTTCCGGCAGTCTGGCACTGTTCTGTGTGCCGGGCGTGGTGGTGTTTGCCTGCAACGGCATGCTCAGCGTACTGACGACCCTTTTCCTCTCCAACAGTGTGGACTACGGCCAGCTCAAGACCGGGCGCCGTGAGGAAAGTGTTATCTTCTCGATGCAGACCTTTGTTGTAAAGGCTGCGTCCGGCGTGGCGGTTTTTCTGACCGGCATCGGCCTGGATCTGATCGGGCTGGTCGGCAATGCCGAGGAGACAGGCCCCGTTGCTGCCCAGAGCGCCGGTACACTGCTCGGGCTGCGGCTCATGATGACCGTTCTGCCCATGGCCGTCCTTGCGGCGGCGCTTGTACTGTTCCGCCGCAGGTTCACCCTGACGGATGACCGCGCAGCCGAAATCAGCGCTGCGCTTCACAGGGAGGAAACTCAAAATGGCTGAGATGCAGTGGTATGCCGCAACAGACAGCGGCCAGTTTGATGGCACGGCAGTCATCACCCCGCGCAGCGGTGCCGTCTGCCTGAGGGCAGAGCTGCCCGCCGGAGTGCTGCAAAATGCGGTTGCTGCGCTTCCGTGGAAGATGGCAGACGATGAAAAGCTCTTCATGAACGGCTACCAGACCTGGACCGCCTGCCCCGAGCTGGGCAAATGGGACCGGCAGCACGGTGTTGAGCGTGTCCCGAAATTTCTTTTGGAGAAATACAGCTTTGACCGTTACGGCGATTATCATTTTGTTCCCTACAGTGGCAAGAGGGGACAGAGCCACGGCTTCTCCTACTGCTATTTCCGGCGCGGAAAGACCTACCGCCTTTTGGCCAGCCTGGACGAGGCACCGGGCTATACGATTTTTTCCTATGACAGCCGCGCCGCACAGCTGCGCATTGAACGCGACTGCGCCGGGGTACAGCATACCGGCGGCAGCTTTCCTGCGTTCTCCCTCTTTTTTGCCGAGGGCACCGAGGACGAGGTATTTGACGCATGGTTTGCGGCGCTGGGCTGCTGCCCCCGCACCACGCGCAGGCTGGCCGGGTATTCCAGCTGGTATAACCGCTACCAGAACATTGACGAGGCCTCGATCCAGGAAGACCTCAACGGCTGCAAAACGCTTTTCCGCGCAGGGGATCTCTTTCAGATCGACGATGGATGGGAGCGCAAGGTAGGAGACTGGCTGGAGCCTGACCCTGCCAAATTCCCCAACGGGCTGCGCCCGCTGGCAGATGCAGCCCATGAAAGCGGCTTTCTGGCAGGACTGTGGCTGGCACCGTTCGTCTGCGAAAAGGAATCCCTGCTCTGCAAAAATCACCCGGACTGGCTGCTGCAGGCGGACGGTCAGCCCTGGTGCTGCGGCTGCAACTGGAGCAGCTTTTATGCGTTGGACATCGACCACCCGGAGGTACAGGCCTACCTCAAGCAGGTCTTTGACCGCGTCCTGCAGGATTGGGGCTTTGACCTTGTCAAGCTGGACTTTCTCTACGGCGCAGCACCGTTCGGAAACGCCCGGGAATCCCGCGCAGGACGGATGCAGCGTGCCATGGCACTGCTGCGCTCATGGTGCGGCGACAAGCTGATCCTTGGCTGCGGTGTGCCGGTCATGCCTGCCTTTGGCATCGTTGACTACTGCCGCATTGGATGTGATGTAGGGCTGGACTGGGACGATGTGTGGTATATGCGGCTTTTCCACCGCGAGCGGGTCTCCACAAAGCAGTCCATCGGCAACACGATTTTCCGCCGCCAGCTCAACGGGCGTGCTTACGGCAGCGACCCCGATGTATTCTTCCTGCGCGAGGAAAACTGCAAGCTGACCCTACACCAAAAGCAGACCCTGGCCCGGGTCAATGCGCTGTTCAGCGGCATCCTGCTCACCTCCGATATGCCCAGTCGCTATACGGATGAGATGCGCCGCCAATACAACGCCCTGCGGGAATTGACCGACCATGCCGAAAATTGCACCGTGGATGCAGACGACGGTCTGACCGTACACTACACTTTGCACGGCAAGCAGCAGGCGATCAAGGTTTTTTGACCGTTCAGCCTTCTTCAAAAACACACAAAATTTTTGCTGCGGCGGCTGATGGAATTGCAATCACAGGGCAGGGGATGGTATAATGTATAAATAGGGTGGTATGCCCTTCCGCTTTGGCGGTATATGTTATATTGTAATAGGTTTTATCTGAGGAGTTGTGGAATGAAGAAAAACGATCTTTCCCCCGAAGCCTTCCGCTTTGAAGGCAAGATGTCCCTGAAGCAGGCACTGCCGCTGGGCATGCAGCATGTGTTGGCGATGTTTGTCGGCAACCTTACGCCGCTGCTTATCATCACGGGTGCCTGCGGCCTGGCCGGCGGCGAATTTGCCGACCTGCGCGTTACGCTGCTGCAGAATGCCATGCTTGTGGCGGGCATTGTCACACTGGTTCAGCTGTATTCCATCGGCCCCATCGGCGGCAAGGTGCCTATCATCATGGGCACCTCCTCCGGCTTCATCGGGGTATTCAGCTCGGTCGCAGCCTCAATGGGCGGCGGCGTACTGGCCTACGGCGCAATCATGGGCGCGTCCCTGATCGGCGGCCTGTTTGAGACCGTGCTGGGCTTCTTTCTGAAGCCGCTGCGCAAGCTGTTGCCCTCTGTCGTTACCGGCACGGTGGTGCTTTCCATCGGTCTGAGCTTGATTTCGGTCGGTGTAAATTCCTTCGGCGGCGGCAACACCGCGCAGGATTTCGGCTCGGTCGAAAACCTGCTGCTCGCCATCTTTGTGCTGGTCGTCATCCTGATCTGCAAGCACTCCGGCAGCACCTTTTTGAATTCCTCCTCGATTTTGGTGGGCATCATCTGCGGCTACATTGCAGCGTTTCTCATGGGTCTTGTTCTGCCCACCACGGCGCTGAACGCCGAGGGTGTTGCCTACACCAAGGCATGGGTGCTGAACTGGAACAAGGTGGCCGAGGCCAAATGGTTTGCATTGCCCGAGCTGATGCCGGTCAAGCCGGTGTTTGATATGCGCGCGATTGCACCGGTCATGATTATGTTCATCGTCACGGCGGTCGAAACCGTGGGTGATATTTCCGGCGTTATCATGGGCGGCATGGACCGCGAGGCCACCGACACTGAGCTGTCCGGCGGCGTCATCTGCGATGGTATCGGTTCCAGCTTTGCCGCACTGTTCGGCGTACTGCCCAACACCTCCTTCAGCCAGAATGTCGGCCTTGTCAGCATGACCAAGGTCGTCAACCGCTTTGCGCTGGCCACCGGCGGCATCTTCCTGATTCTCTGCGGTCTGGTGCCCAAGCTGGGCGCGCTCGTCTCGATCATGCCGCAGTCGGTGCTGGGTGGCGCAGCTGTCATGATGTTCTCTTCGATCGTGGTGAGCGGTATTCAGCTCATCACCCGCGAGCCGCTGACCCCGCGCAGCCTGAGCATCGTCTCTGTAGCGCTCGGTCTCGGCTATGGCATCGGTGCCAACAACGGCATCCTTGCACACGCACCGCAGATGCTCTCTCTGGTATTCGGCGGCTCCGGCATTGTGCCCGCCGCACTCGTTGCCATCCTCTTGAATCTGGCCATTCCCAAGGACGAAAACGGCTAAAGTAAGCTTTTCTCAATAGCGGGCAGTGTAAAGCGCACTGCCCGCTATTGATTTTTTGTTGAAATTCAAGCGCACAAAAGCACCTTTAGCACCCTATTGACATTTGGGTGCCAGACTGCTATTATATGACCGAAATATCGTAGAATCGTTGCTGGTGCGCCGTTTTGGCTGCAGGCAGCTTTTTTACGATCCAACGGTTAGATTATTCTAACGCGCATATACAAGCTTCCATGCTGCCGCCGAGCAGCTTTTCAAATAAGCAGCAGTTAGTTGATGTAAACCAAGGAGCTGAGCATTACGAAAAAGAATTTTTGGGACAGAAATGCAGCAAGGTATGACCGCTTTATGCGTAAGAATGCAATAGCCTATGACCAATTATATGCGCTGCTTCGCCCTGCTGTGTGGCACAAAACCGTTTTGGAGGTAGCCACCGGCACAGGGCAGGTGGCAAAACATCTCCTGTGTTCTGCCGACCACATTGAGGCTACCGACGCCTCCGCAGCGATGATTGCGCAGGCAAAGCGGGGTAATTTTTCCTCCAAGCTGTATTTTTCCGTGCAGGATATGTTCCATCTGCCTTATGCTGACCAGTCCTTTGATGTTGTCATTGTCTCCAATGCACTGCACATTGTGCCGCACCCCGAGAAAGCCCTTATCGAGTTTCGCCGTGTGCTTAAAAACGATGGCACGCTGATTGCTCCTACCTTTACCCATGCAGAGAATTCCCCTTGGGGAAATCTTCAGGCCCTTGCGCTGAAAATTGCAGGCTTTCCGCTGCACAGCAGATGGACGAGTGCTGCGTATCTGGCATTTTTGCAGCAAAACGGCTGGACCGTTTGCAAAAGTGTTGTTTTGCAGAATTCCATTCCACTTACCTACGCAGAGTGTAAAAAAGTTGAAAGGAGATAAACGATGTCATTTTTTGAAAATACGAGAGACCCCAAAGGCTTCGGCGGCAGGCTGATGGTCACCATGATGAACCTTGCCCACACCCCCGTGGCGCTGTGGGGGCTTCACTTTCTGCATCTTGCGCCGGACGCAAAGGTGCTGGACTGCGGCTGTGGCGGCGGAGCGAATATCAAACGGTTGCTGAAAAGGTGTCCGCGCGGCATCGTAAAGGGCGTGGATTACTCTGCTGTCAGCGTCGAAAAATCCCGCCGTCTCAATGCAGAGGCGATTCAAAGGGATCGCTGTGTCATCTGGCAAGGCAGCGTGCAGCGCATCATTTTTGCCAGCGATTGGTTCGATGCAGTCACAGCGTTTGAAACCGTCTATTTCTGGCCGGACCTTGCAAAATGCTTCCGGGAGGTTTGGCGGGTTTTGAAGCCGGGCGGCACCTTCCTCATCTGCAATGAAGTCAACGGCGACACGGACAAAGACAAAAAATGGACAGAAATCATTGATGGCATGACCATCTACAAGGATACTGAGCTGAAAGCATATCTTGAGCAAGCGGGCTTTTGTGACATTGCGGTACACAAAAGCAAAACAGGCTGGCTGTGTTTGACCGCCGTAAAGCGAAGTGACTGTGGCTGCGGGAGGCAGGAGAATGAGGGTTTATGAATTTGGGGCGGATACCGCTCCGGTCATTTTGCTGCTGCCCGGCACCTGCTGCCACTGGAAAAGCAACTTTGGTCAAGTGATCCCTCTGTTGCAGCGGGATTTTCGCGTACTTTGCGTCAGCTATGATGGCTTTGACGAAACAGAAAGTACCGAATTTCCGACAATGCTTGCAGAAACCGAAAAAATCGAAGCCTACATCCTGAAAAACTGCGGCGGGCATATACGGGCCGCCTACGGCTGCTCTCTGGGCGGCTCTTTCGTGGGACTGTTGGCAGCACGGAAAAGCATACATATGGACTACGGTATTCTGGGCAGCTCCGACCTTGACCAATGCTCCAAGCTCGCGGCCAAATTACAAACGAATCTTCTCCTGCCGCTGATTTATCCGCTGATTCGGGACGGACAGTTCAAAAGTTGCTTTCTGCAGAAGCGATTAGAAAAGTGCTTCGCGGAGAAGGGGAACTATGTCCGCGCTTTTATGGCGATGTTCGGTGCTGCACGCCCCTATGTGACGATGCAAAGCTGTAAAAACCAATTTTATTCCGACCTCATCACGCCCTTGCCGGAGGGAATTGATGTTCCCGGTACGGAGATTCATATTTTCTACGCGCTGAAAATGGGAGCGAAGTATCGCGCGCGTTATCAGCAGCATTTTGCGCACCCCGTAATTCATGAGCAGGATCTGCAGCATGAGGAGCTGCTGGCCTGTTACCCTTACAAATGGGCACAGCTTGTCAAAAGCATCATTGAACAGGGGGTATAAAGTACCTGTGTTTTTGTGTATATACCATAAAAGGAGGCGACTTCATTGACAGAAACTTTTTGGGGGATTCTGATCCCCTTTTTGGGTACATCGCTGGGCGCAGCATGCGTATTTTTTATGCGGCGCGCTCTGGGAGATCTGGTGCAGCGCTCACTTGCAGGCTTTGCCGCCGGTGTGATGGTGGCGGCATCGGTCTGGAGCCTGCTGATCCCGGCAATCGAACAGTCGGAGAAGTTGGGGCGGTTCGCCTTTTTCCCGGCGTTTGCCGGATTTTGGTTCGGCGTGCTGTTTTTGCTTGCCCTGGATCATCTGATACCCCACCTGCATGTCGGCAGTGAGGAGGCTGAGGGGCCAAAAAGCAGGCTGGGCCGCACTACGATGATGGTGCTGGCAGTGACCCTGCACAACATCCCGGAGGGCATGGCAGTCGGTGTGATGTACGCCGGCTTTCTCGCAGGCAGCGCGCAGATCACCGCGGCGAGCGCGCTGGCCCTGTCCCTCGGCATAGCCATCCAGAATTTCCCGGAGGGCGCCATCATCTCGATGCCCCTGCGCGCCGAAGGGGAGAGCAAGGGCAGGGCCTTTGCAGGCGGTGTGCTTTCGGGCGTGGTTGAGCCAATCGGCGCAGTGGTGACGATTTTGGCCGCGCAGCTTGTGATACCGGCATTGCCTTATCTTTTGAGCTTTGCTGCGGGCGCGATGCTCTATGTCGTGGTGGAAGAGCTGATTCCCGAAATGTCACAGGGACGGCACTCTAACCTTGGCACAGTATTCTTTGCTGTCGGCTTCAGTGTGATGATGGTGCTGGATGTGGCACTGGGGTAACGGGAGCCTTACAACGCAGAAAATGCAAACAGCTTCACCCGGCCCGACACAAAGTCAGTCAGAAAAGGTCCAGCATAGCATCCAGATACAACTCCTCGCGGACAGCCAGCTGATATTCCGGCTTGGTCAGGTAGTGAAGCAAAAATTCAAGGATCAGCGCACTGCCAAGGCCGCGCCCCTCGATCTTGAATTGGGTGAAGCCCCTCGGCAGGTAGGTATCCCGGATGGCCTTGATGCCGATAAAGCCGGGGTTCGCCATCGCCCGGGAGAAGCGATACCCGTCCGCTGCGCCGGGGGCGCTGCAGTAATGCTCCGGGCCGGGCAGACCCAGATTTTTGCGGCTGACGGCCTCATAGCAGGCTCTGCGTTCCGTGCATCCGAACCAGCAGCACTCATTGCAGAGGAACTCCACCTTGTCCTTCTGGGACTGGGGCAGCGCTGCAAGTCGGTCAAATGCTCGGTTCAGCCGGAAATCCGGCACGACATAGCGAAACTCGGGCCGTGCCAGCTCCCGCTGCAAATCGTTGAAGTCTGTCAGCACTTTTGTGGTTGAGGATACAAGATACAGCGATGGATAGTTCTTTTTCAGGTACTGCGTCAGCAGCTCAGCATGAACGATGGCGCCGTTTTGCGGGTCATTTTGTTCCTGAAACAGTCGGCAGAGCGCATTGCAGTCCGGGTCTGTGAGATGCTCCGGGCGCAGTAATGAATTGCTGAGTGTCAGCCGCGCCGAGATGCCATATTCACGCGTCAGCGCCAGCACCTCGCGTGGGGTGCGGTCACTGTACTCGATCCGTCCGCCCGCCCATAAGCAGTCAGACGGTGCGCCGTAGATCGAGCCGATGGCGCACCAGTCGTAAAAATACTCCCGATGCGCACGATAAAGCGGCAAAAACGCCGCATACAGGTCATAAAATTCAAACAGACCGGGCAGATGAAACAGGGCTGTGCCCTGGTGAGGTGTTTCCATAGCGAGGACCTTTCCTGGCCGCACAGGCGGCCCGATGGGATATATTTATTATACCAGCAATCCTGCCGGAATGCAAAGCGAAGCGCCGGGGTATATGTTTGTGACCGACGTAAAAAACACACTGCTGAAATACTAAGGGGGGATGTTGCAATGCCATCCATTGATTTAAACTGCGACCTGGGCGAGAGCTTCGGCGCGTACACCATCGGCATGGATGCCGAAATTTTGCCCTATGTGACCAGCGCGAACATCGCCTGCGGGTTCCACGCGGGCGACCCGTCCGTGATGCAAAAGAGCGTTCTGCTGTGCAAAAAGTACGGCGTGCAGGTGGGTGCACACCCGGGACTGCCGGATTTGCAGGGCTTTGGCCGCCGCAGAATGGCAATTTCCCCCGCCGAAGCCGAGGCCGACGTGATGTACCAGATCGGTGCGCTGAAGGCATTCTGCGACGCGGCGGGCGTACCGCTGCACCACGTCAAACCCCACGGCGCGCTGTACAACATGGCCGCCAGGGATCCGGTGCTGGCGGCGGCCATCTGCCGCGCTGTGCAGGCTGCAGCTCCCGGTGCTGTGCTGCTGGCTCTCTCCGGCAGCGAGATGGTCAAGGCCGCAAACGCCATCGGATTGCCCGTTGCCAGCGAGGTATTCGCAGACCGCGGCTACCAGGCCGACGGCAGCCTTGTGCCACGCGGCGCTCCCGGCGCAATGATCGAGGACGAGGATATCGCCATTGCGCGGGTCTTGCAGATGGCGGCGCAGGGTACCGTACAGGCCGACGACGGCAGCACCGTAACCCTGCAGGCCGATTCCGTCTGCATCCACGGCGACGGCCCCAAAGCCCTCGCCTTCGTGCAAAAAATCTCCGCCGCCCTCCTTGCCGCAGGGACAGCAGTTGCAGCATTTTGATTGTAGGCAGAAAGCAAGATGGGGAATGAACCTATCGGAAGAAGGTAAAGCAGCGCTAAGCGGCAGAATCTGTTCTGCGCCCCTGCCGGGGCGCAGAATTTTTTTGTCAATAAAAAATACCGTTGTATCGTGTGATACAACGGTGGAATAATTTGAATGCAGCCTTGATGTGTTTAGGCAGCGGATCCTGCACGGAGGACGAGCCGACACCATAGCACAACGGATGTTTTCATTCCGGCAGACGTCCGTACAGTTCCATTTCACTGTGCAGCTTTTTGGCCAGCCTTGTGTTAAAGACACCGGGTTCGGCACGCCAGCACCAGTTGCCGCCCAGAGTGGACGGCGTGTTCATGCGGGATTCATGCCCAAGGCCCAGCAGATCCTGTGCCTGCACGACAGCCAGATCGGCAGCACTGGACCAGATGCCGCGCATCATGCCCCAGTGATAGCCCTCTTTCTTCGTCAGATTCAGGTAGCGCACGGCGCGCGCCACGTCCTCAGGGGCGGCGGTTTCCATCCAGCCGTTCACAGGCTCGTTGTCGTGAGTGCCTACATAGGCAATACAGTTCTTGGGGTAGCTGTGGGGGCGGTAATCGCCGCCGTCACGGCTGTCAAAGGCAAACTCCAGCACTTTCATGCCGGGATAGCCGCATTGCTTCAGCAGGGCAGTGACATCTTCCGTCAGGAATCCCAAATCCTCGGCGATGATGCGCGGGCTGCCCAGCTTTTTCTTTATGGCCGCAAACAGCGCATAGCCGGGGCCTTCGCGCCAGCGGCCGTTCCGGGCGGTTGCTTCCCCGTAGGGGATAGCATAATAGCCCGCAAATCCGCGGAAGTGGTCAATGCGAACCACATCATAGGTGCTGCACATGTGTTTGATGCGCCGCACCCACCATGCGTAGCCGGTCTTGGCCATGGAGTCCCAGTCGAACAGCGGGTTGCCCCACAGCTGGCCTGTGGCGGAGAAGCCGTCCGGCGGGCAGCCTGCCACCTCGGTGGGCAGCAGGTTCTCGTCGAGCTGGAACTCCTGCGGGCAGCTCCACACATCGACGCTGTCCAGCGCCACATAGATGGGAAGGTCGCCGATGATGCGGATTTCCTGCCGGTTGGCGTAGTGCTTCAACGCCTGCCACTGACTGTAGAACATAAACTGTACAGCCTGCCAGAACGCCACATCGTCGGCGTACTGCTGCCGGGCTGCTGCCAGGGCAGCGGGCTCACGGCGCCGCAGCGGTTCTTCCCATTCCAGCCAGCAAGCTCCGTTGTGGGCGTCCTTCAGCGCCATGAACAGCGCGTAGTCGGGCAGCCAGAAGTCGTTTTCCTTCACAAAGCGGCGGTAGTCGGCACCGGGCTTTGCCAGCAGACGTTTGGCTGCACAGCGCAGCACTGCGTAGCGCTTTTCGTACATGACGCCATAGTTGATGCAGTCGGGGGTGCATTCCCAGTCGATGGACGCATATTCCTCCGGCAGCAGCAGTCCCTGCTTTGCCAGATCGTCCAGATCGATAAAATACGGGTTGCCCGCAAAGGTCGAGAACGACTGATAGGGACTGTCGCCGTAGCTTGTGGGGCAGACGGGCAGAATCTGCCAGTATGCCTGCCCGGCCTTGACCAAAAAGTCCACAAAGCTGCGCGCGGCTGCACCCATGGTACCAATGCCGTAAGGCGAGGGCAGACTTGAAATGGGCATCAGAATGCCACTTGCTCTCATCAGAGAACCCCTCTTTCTTTTGATAGTAAGCAGCCGGGATGTCTTTCCTTCACAGTTCGCGCACGCTTTCTCCTTCGGTCAGATCGAAGGAGACGATCTCGTGCACGGCATTGCCGGGTTTTTGGATGTTGTGGAGCAGGATCCGCGCCGAACGCCGCGCCAATTGCTCCATATTCTGCCGGATGGTCGTCAGCCGGGGCACACTGTACTGTCCCAGCGCGATGCCGTCAAAACCTGTGACGGAAATATCCTGCGGCACACACAGCCCGTGATCCCGCAGCGCACGAATTGCGCCGAGCGCCATCAGGTCGGACATGGCAAACACTGCCGTAATGTCGGGGCTGTGCTGTAAGAGATACTCCATTGCCTCATACCCGCTGGAAAGCGAGAACCGCGCATACGCATACTGCTTTTCCATGTCAAACGGCAGACCAAGGCGCAGCATAGCACCCTGACAGCCGGCCAGACGGGCGAGACTTGGACGGGAAAGATTGGGCTTGCCGCCGATGATTCCGATGCGGCGGTGCCCCTTTTTGTACAGATATTCGATCATCGTGTCCGATGCAGCCATATCGTCTACGGACACACTGGACAAATTGCGGATGCGCAGGGATGCCGCGCTGTTCGTCAGCAGCAGGCATGGGATACCCAGTGCCTCCAACTCCGGCGTGAAGTATTCCGGATTTGAGCCGAGAAACAATATACCATGGGGTTTGCGCTCTGTGCAGATGCGTCGGGCCTGCGCAACCTCGTTGGCTTCCTCGTCAATATAGTAGACCGTCGCAACGTAGCCGCTTTCCTCAATGATCTGCTGCAGCGGTTCCAAAATGCCGGCAAACAGCATATTCTGGGTGCCTTTCACAATCAGTGCGATCCCATCGTTGGTCTGCTGCTTCAGATGCTTGGCGTTGGCGTTCGGTTCATAATTGTGGCGGTTTACGATTTCCAATATTTTTTGACGGGTTTCTGCACTGACGCCGGGGGCGTTATTTAAGGCTCGTGAGACGGTCCCGACCGCATAGCCGGACTCCCGCGCGATGTCTTTGATGGTCATTTGCCAATCCTCTTTCTTGAAGAAGTGTCAAATTTACCCCTTGACAGCACCGGCGACCACGCCATCGATAATATATTTCTGGCAGATCAGGTACAGCACGATAACAGGCAGCACCGTAATCATGATGCAGGCCATCATGGGTGCCATCTCCACCTTGCCATAGCTGCCGCGGAAATACTGGATCGCCATAGGAATCGTGCGGAAGGTCTTGATGTCCAGCACCAGCGTGGGCAGCAGATAGTCGTTCCAGACCCACATGGTTTCCAAAATGGCGGTAGAGATCATCGTCGGCTTCAAAATCGGGCAAACGACCTTGAAGAAAATCTGGATGGGATTGCAGCCGTCGATCATAGCGGCTTCTTCAATAGCAATCGGCATGGATTTTACAAAGCCGGTGAACATGAACACCGCAAGTCCCGCGCCGAAGCCCAGATAGATGATGCAGATGTTGTAGGGGTTATTCAGCTTTAAGGTATCAGCGGTTTTTGCCAGTGTGAACATGACCATCTGGAAGGGGACAATCATGCTGAATACGCACAGATAGTACATACCTTTGGACAAGGTGTTCTGCACACGGGTGATATACCATGCGCACATGGAGCAGCACAGCAAAATCAGTGCCACAGACGAAACCGTGATCACTAAACTATACCAGAAAGAGGACAAAAAGTCCATTTCCTGAATGCCATAAATGTAGTTTTTCAGGCCGACGAAGGTCTCGGCGTTCGGCAGATCAAAGGCGTGGCTCGTCGTGATGGCGCGCTCGGTCTTGAGGGAGTTCATCAAAATCATGAACACCGGGTACAGCCAGGCGATGCACAGGATCGTGAACAGGACGGACAGTACCGCGTTGATGCGGCGGTCTTTTTTAGTAGCACCCATTATGCCTGCACCTCCTTAGAGCGGGTAAAATGCAGCTGGAGCAACGAAATAACGACCACAAACAGGAAGAAAACGACGGCCTTGGCCTGACCGATGCCCTTCCACTGGGGTCCGGAGCGTGCGTAGAACGTGTCGTAGATGTTGTAGGCCAGCATCATGGACTGCTTTGCAGGCTCACCGGCTGTCAGCGAGAGGTTCTGGTCGAACAGCTTGAAGGAGTTCGTCAGCGTCAGGAAGGTGCAGATCGTCACGCTGGGCATGACCATCGGGATTTTGATTTTGAACAAAATCTGGCTGCTTGTTGCACCGTCAATGCGTGCGGCCTCCACCAGATCCACCGGCACATTCTGCAAACCGGCAATATAGATGATCATCATGTAGCCGATCTGCTGCCAGCACATCAGGATGATCAAACCCCAGAAGCCGTAGGTGGCATTCAGCGCCAGCAGCGACTTACCCCAGGAGGACAGCAGACCGTTGAGCAGGATCTGCCAGATATAGCCCAGCACGATGCCGCCGATCAGGTTCGGCAGGAAGAAGATGGTGCGGAAAGCGTTGGTGCCGTGCATACCGCGGGTGAGAAGCAGCGCGATGGCGAAGGCCAGCACGTTGATCAGCAGGGTGGACACGACGGTGAACGCCGCTGTGAACCAGAACGCATGGGTGAAGGTGTTATCCGACCAAATCATTGCGTAGTTGCTTAAGCCCACAAACTGCACATTTTTGACGGTGGTGAACTTGCAGAACGACAGCCCTGCACCCCAGATAAACGGCCAGACAAAGCCAATAATAAAGGCGATGAGGGTCGGCAGTACGAAAACAGGCCAATAACGTCGAATGGCTTTTTCCATAAGTATGCTCCCTTTGTTGTAATTTTTGTTTTCTGCAAAAGAAGCGGGGCGGGCGAAACCGCCCGCCCCGCTAACCGGTAATACTAGGTAAGGAGAAAAAGCTTTCAGTGTAGAGAAAACAATCTTATGTTATGCAGCAGCGTTCAGAGCGGCCTCAGATGCCCAGCCATCGACGAAAGCGGTGACGACATCATCCCAGCTGCCGGTACCGGCGGCGTAAGCGGTCAGAGCAGAACCAACGCCGTTCTTCCAGTTCTCGGAAGGCATGGTGGAGAAGTTCCAGGCCACAGGGGTCTTGCCGGCGGCGGTCATTTCCTTATCGGCCTTGACGAAGACGTTGGGGGACTCGACAGCATTCTTGAAGGGGATAACGAAGCCCATGTCGTTAGCCATGGCCTTGGTACCCTCGTCAGAGGAAACGCACCAGTACATGAAGTCGAGCGTTGCGTTGATGTCGTCCTCGCTGGCTTCTTTGTTGACGCACCAGTAGTTCTCGGTGCCGGTGCACAGGCCCTGGTTGGCTTCATCGCCGACGCCAATGTAGATGGGCAGCATGGTCAGATCGTCATCGGTGAAGGGCTTGCCGTCGCCGACGAGGTTGGTGTACTCCCAGGAACCGTTCTGGTAGAAAACGGCCTCTTCGTTCAGGAACTCGTTGCGGCTGTCGTCGCCGGTCTTGCCAGCCAGTTCAGCAGGATCGCAGGTGGAGTTGTTGATGTACAGGTCGAAGATATTCTTGTAGTTGTCGAGATAGGTGCCCTTGATGGCGTCGGTGTTGTCGATGCCGTCCTCCTGATACTCGAAGTAGATGGGCAGGTTGGCCAGATGGGTCTTGTAGCGCCAGTCAGAGGAGCCGTCCATACCGGCGGAGGTGAAGGCAGAGAAGCCCAGCTCGTCCTTGCGGGCGGTGATGTCCTCGGCCACCTTCTTCAGGTCGTCGAAGCTCTTGATGTCGTCAACGGTGTAGCCGGCCTTCTCCAGCAGGGTCTTATTGGTGATCAGGCCGTAGCTCTCGATAACGTAACCGATGCCCAGCATCTGGTCGCCGTCTTTCAGGGCGTAGGTGTCGCTGGTCAGATCACCGGCGATCTTGGTGCCGGACAGGTCGTAGCAGTAGTCCTTCCAGTTGGCCAGGCCGACAGGGCCGTTGACCTGGAACAGGGTGGGCGCATCGCTCTTGGCCATCTCGCTCATCAGGGTGGTCTCATACTGGCCGGAGGCGGCGGTCACGACGGTGACGGGAACACCGGTCTCCTCGGTGTACTTCTTGGCCAGATTCTGCCAGGCTTCGTCCTGCTCGGGCTTGAAGTTCAGGTAGTAGACCTTGCCGGCTGCATCAGTGGTCGCCTCGGTAGAAGCGGCAGTGGATTCAGCCTTGGATTCGGTGCTGGTGCTGGTAGAGGAAGCAGCCGTAGAGGAGCTGCCGCCGCAGCCTGCCAGCAGACCCGCAGCCATAGCAGCTGCCAGAGTCATCGAGAGTGTCTTTTTTGCGTTCATGTTTTTTCCTCCTTCTTAAGAAAAACAATGATTTGCAAGGGTGTTGATTTGTTTCGTCGGAAACGTTTCCGTTTCGGATTGATCTTATAATACACCTTTCCGGCGCAATAATCAATCGTTTTTTGCGATTTACTGCAAAATCGGCCTGATGCACAAATTTGCACCCCCTGTTTTTGTGGAAATGTTCCAAAAATAGTGACAAATTTAGCGGAAACGATTCCGTAGCCGTGCAACAAACTTTGAGAATTGCAGGAAAACCCCTCTATAAATTATTTTTCACCAAAATATTGACACAGCAATTTTGTCATGTTATACTTTCTTAGATTTTGAAAGACGAATCGAGTTTGTAAGAGTTTTTCAAAGCAATTTACCTACGGACCGCCCATCGGGGGCTAAGGCCATACGGACAGCCGGGTCCACTGCCGATCGGCAACTTTGGTTGCCTTATTGATTGAGTTAAAAGCTCAAATTTTATAAGTTGGTTCCTTTACAACCATGAAATTGCACGTTTTGGTGTGCAGACTTGTGAAACGGTCAATAAAGAGTAGTAAAAGTGTAATTGCTATATAGACTCTGACACGCTCAGCCTTTTTGAATCATGCAGGACGCTCTCCCGGTGTGATACCGGGGGTATTCGGCCTGTGCAAAAATATGCTGGATTCAAACGCAAGTCTGCACGTATGTGCACGGCTTGCGTTTTTTATTTTGCAAGGGGACCGCGAACGGAGGTAAAAATGAACGGAGAAACAAAGCGCACCCGGCTGGACCAGCGCCGCGCACCCATCCATGAAGCGCTGGAAAACTTCCGCCGTATGCGCGTCGTGCCCTTTGACGTGCCGGGCCACAAGCGCGGGCGCGGCAACCCGGAGCTGACCGCGTTTCTGGGCCAGCAGTGCGTCGGCGTGGACGTCAACAGCATGAAGCCGCTGGACAATCTCTGCCACCCGGTTTCGGTCATCCGTGAGGCCGAGGAGCTGGCCGCCGATGCGTTCGGCGCGGCACACGCCTTTTTAATGGTGGGCGGCACGACCAGCTCGGTACAAAGCATGGTGCTGACCGCCTGCAAGCGCGGGGATGAGATCATTCTACCGCGCAACGTGCACCGCAGCGTGCTGAACGCGCTGGTGCTCTGCGGTGCGGTGCCGGTCTACGTCAACCCGGAGGTGGACAACCGCCTCGGAATCAGTCTGGGCATGAAGCGGGAGCAGGTGGCCAAGGCCATTGCCGAGCACCCCAACGCCGTAGCCGTGCTGGTGAACAACCCCACCTACTACGGCATTTGCAGCGACCTGCGCGCCATTGTGCGGATGGCCCACGACGCCGGGATGCTCTGCCTGGCCGACGAAGCCCACGGCACACACTTCTATTTTGGCGGCGGGCTGCCTGTCTCTGCCATGGCGGCGGGCGCAGATATGGCCTCCGTCTCGATGCACAAGAGCGGCGGCAGCCTGACCCAGTCCAGTCTGCTGCTGACCGGCCCCAATGTCCACGCGGGCTATGTGCGGCAGATCATCAACCTGACCCAGACGACGTCCGGCAGTTACCTGCTCATGTCGAGCCTTGATATTTCCCGCCGCAATCTCGCATTGCGCGGGCGGCAGGTGTTCCATCAGGTGGCCGATATGGCCGAGTACGCCCGCGAGGAGATCAACGCCGTGGGCGGGTACTATGCCTTCGGCAAGGAGCTTTGCAACGGAAACTCCGTTTTTGACTTTGATACGACAAAACTCAGCGTCCACACGCTGGACATCGGTCTTGCGGGCATTGAGGTCTATGACATCCTGCGCGACGAGTACGACATTCAGATCGAGTTTGGCGACATCGGCAATATACTGGCTTATCTCTCCATCGGTGACCGCCCGCAGGAGGTCGAGCGCCTTGTCAGCGCACTGGCCGAAATCAAACGCCGCTACCACACAGACGGTGCGGGCCTGTTGAGCCAAGAGTACATTGACCCCGAGGTCGCCGCCAGCCCGCAGGAAGCGTTCTACGCCCCCAAAAAGAGCCTTCCCCTGCGCGAGACCGAGGGCATGGTGTGCAGCGAGTTCGTCATGTGCTACCCACCGGGCATCCCGATTCTGGCCCCGGGCGAGCGCATCACCGCTGAAATTTTAGACTATATCGAGTACGCCAAGGCCAAGGGCTGCAGCATGACCGGACCGGAAGATCCCGACATTCTGCGCCTGAACGTGCTGGCCTGACAGGGAGGTTTTACAATGGAAATGTGGTTTTCGGAGTTTCACACCCCCGATGTCAAGCACAGCATCCGAGTCAACCGCCAGCTTTACTCCAAGCAGAGCGACTATCAGCGCATCGACATTTTTGAAACGCCGGAGTTTGGCCGCGTGCTGACGCTGGACGGCAACGTCATGCTGACCGAGCGCGACGAGTTCATCTACGACGAGATGATCACCCACGTGCCGATGTCGGTACACAAAAACGCCAAGGATATTCTCGTCATCGGTGCGGGCGACGGCGGCGTTGTGCGGGAGCTGACCCGCTATGACCGCGTGGAAAGCATTGACCTTGTGGAGATGGACCCGCAGGTCATCGAGGCCTGCCGTGCCTACCTGCCCGGCAACGCCTGCCGCATGGATGACCGCCGCGTACATATTTATTACGAAAATGCGCTGAAATTCATCCGCAAGTGTGAGGACGAGTACGACTTGATTATTGTGGATTCCTCCGACCCGTTCGGCCCGTCGGAGGGGCTGTTCACCCGCGAATTTTACGGCAGCTGCTTCAACGCCCTGCGCGCGGACGGCATTATGGTCAACCAGCAGGGCAGCCCGTTCTATGCCGAGGACGCCACCGCCATGCAGCGCAGCCACCAGCGCATTGCCAGCACCTTTCCCATCAGCAAGGTGTATCAGGCGCACATCCCGACCTTTGCGGCGGGGTACTGGCTGTTCGGCTTTGCCAGCAAAAAATATCATCCCATCAACGATATGGACGCCGATGCGTGGAACGCGCTGAACATGCGCACCCGCTATTACACCTCCCGGCTGCACGTCGGGGCGTTTTATCTGCCCGCTTTCCTTGAGGAAATGCTGCGGGAAGTGGAGGAACACTGATGCTGCATCGCAATGTTGAAAATTTCATCGGCTGCGACAGCAGCTACCGCACGGCCAGTATCGTTTTGTACGGTGCACCGTTTGATTCCACCACAAGCTACCGCCCCGGTGCGCGCTTTGGCCCCGCGGCCATGCGCCACGAAAGCTACGGTCTGGAAACTTACAGTCCCTATCAGGACAAGGACCTGACCGATGGGAATGTGTTTGACAGCGGCGACCTGGAGCTGTGCTTTGGTTCCAGCGAGAGTGCCCTTGTAGACATTGAGTCCCGCGCGGCGGAAATTCTGCGCGACGGAAAGCTGCCGCTGCTGCTGGGCGGCGAGCACCTTGTCACGTTGGGCGCGGTGCGCGCGGCGGTGCGCAAATATCCCGATTTGCATATCGTGCATTTTGACGCCCACGCCGATCTGCGGGACGATTACCTCGGCGCGCAGCTGAGCCACGCCTGCGTGCTGCGCCGCTGCCATGATTTGGTCGGTGACGGGCGCATCCACCAGTTCTGTATCCGCAGCGGTGACCGGGAGGAATTTCAGTTCGCCGCGCGGCACACCGATATGCATAAGTTCGACTTTACCGGCCTGACCGAGCTGACCGACTGGCTGTGCCAGACCGATGTGCCTGTCTATCTGACCATTGATTTGGACTGCCTCGACCCGTCGGCCTTCCCCGGCACGGGCACGCCCGAGGCGGGCGGCGTCAGCTTTTTGCAGCTGCTTGGGGCCATCCGCACCGTGACGAAAGCGAACATCATTGGCGCGGACGTGAACGAGCTGGCACCCATGCTCGACCAGAGCGGCGTTTCCACGGCCACGGCCTGCAAGGTGCTGCGGGAATTGCTGCTGGCACTGGAAAAGTAAGCAGCCATCCCTGTAGGGAGCGGCGTCCTCGACGCCCCGCGGAGGGGTCCAGGCCCCTCCCTACATTCTCAACCTTATCGGGGGAGAGGATGTAGGGGCGGATTCCATATCCGCCCGGGAAAGCTGCCGCCGCCACAAACGGGCACGGGCGAACAATGTTCTCCCCTACAAAACATCCATACACATCATACAATAAAAAAATACAAAGGAGTTCCATCATGAGCAAAGTTCTTGTTATCGGCTGCGGCGGCGTGGCAAGCGTCGCCATCTCCAAGTGCTGCCAGGTCAGCGACGTCTTTACCGAGCTGTGCATCGCCAGCCGCACCAAATCCAAGTGCGACGCGCTGGCCGCCAAGCTGGCCCCCACCACCCGGACCAAAATCACCACCGCGCAGGTCGATGCCGACGACGTCCAGCAGCTGTGCGACCTCATCAACAGCTACAAGCCCGACCTCGTCATGAATATCGCCCTGCCGTATCAGGATCTGACCATCATGGACGCCTGCCTGGCCTGCGGCGTAAACTATATGGACACTGCCAACTACGAGCCGGAAAACACCGACGACCCCGCGTGGCGTGCCATCTACGAGAAGCGCTGCAAGGAGGCCGGCTTCTCCGCTTACTTTGACTACAGCTGGCAGTGGGCGTACAAGAAAAAGTTTGAGGACGCCGGCCTGACTGCGCTGCTGGGCTGCGGCTTTGATCCGGGCGTGACCCAGGCCTACTGCGCCTACGCCGCTAAGCATGAGTTCGACTCTATCGACACCATCGACATCCTCGACTGCAACGGCGGCGATCACGGCTATGCGTTCGCCACCAACTTCAACCCCGAGATCAACCTGCGCGAGGTCTCCGCCCCCGGCAGCTATATGGAGAACGGCAAGTGGGTCGAGATCCCGCCCATGAGTATCAAGCGCGAGTACAACTTTGACCAGGTCGGTCAGAAGGATATGTACCTGCTGCATCATGAGGAAATTGAGTCTCTTGGCAAGAACCTGCCCGATGTCAAACGCATCCGCTTCTTCATGACCTTCGGACAGAGCTATCTTGACCACATGCGCTGCCTGGAGGATGTGGGCATGCTCTCCACCACGCCCATCAATTACAACGGTCAGGAGATCGTGCCCATCCAGTTCCTGAAAGCGCTGCTGCCCGACCCCGCCAGCCTCGGTCCCC
>OHZZ01000107.1_pt1 | contig 46595 bp, 40 predicted proteins | sample 1580661 | NCBI WGS metagenome assembly OHZZ01 (sample SAMEA3882538, study PRJEB24775) | human gut metagenome | biome: human-associated habitat; feature: intestine environment; material: feces | place: Netherlands | collected 2009/2010
GTCATCATCCTGTGCGACACAGCTCACCAAATCGAGCGAGAAGGTGCGCAGACGCTGGTGTTCGATAAAGGGGCTGACAGCGTAGACTTTGCGCTGGTCAACCGGGTAAAGCCGAGTGACATTGTCATAACACAGGACTATGGGCTGGCAAGTATGTGCCTTGCCCGGTGTGCCAGAGTGCTGAACCAGAACGGCTTGGAGTACACCGCCGACAACATGGATGCCCTCATGCTGCGGCGGTACGAAAACAAAAAGCTCCTTCGTGCCGGCAAGCACCCCAAGGGGAGCCCAAAGCGGACAAAGGCGCAGGATGAAGCCTTTGCCTCCACCCTGACAAGCCTATTGGAACGTGTCTGACTGGCAAAACCGCCCGGGTGCTCTCCCGGCAGCAAAAAAGCTCCCTGAAAGCCTTCGCTTCCAAGGAGCTTTTTCTGACAGCCGGAATCGCTTGTTTTGAGGTAGCCTTGCAATTCACCCGGTACGGTCCCCGAGACCCAGTGCCCAAAAGCCCTGCCGGAGGGCTTGCCTCTGAAAGGTGGTCCTATACATTTGATCCAGCTGTTTCGGTAAAATAAAAAGTCACAGTTCCGTGAGAAACTGTGACCTTGGCGGAGTAGCAGGGATTTGAACCCTGGCGCCCCTTGCAGGGCCTACGAGATTTCGAGTCTTTAAAATTGTTGGATGAAGCTGGTCCCTCGCGGCTGTCATTGGCAGCTGAGGGTATTCTTGTAACATCCAAAAAGGCACGTCACACCGCAATTTGCAGGCAAAAATCAGCCGCTTTTTGCGAAATGACGTTAGAAAAATCCTTTTTCACACGGGGCGTCAACGGCTGCATTTCAGGTGTAGTTGTGTTAGATGTCCGTTAGAAATATGCAGTGCTGCCGTTGCTGTGCCAGCTCACAGCAGGCTTCCCTGTCTGAACGCAGCGTTTCCCGAAAGCCGGGAGATGCTGCGTTTTCTCTTGCCCGCATTGGGCTGAAAGGGAAGCCGCCATGTCAACATTCCGCGTCAATAAAAATGTCAACTACACCGTCATGAGCAACCACCACCTGCAGGATAAGAGGCTGTCCTTGAAAGCCAAGGGACTGCTGTCCTATATGCTCTCCCTGCCGGACAATTGGGATTACAGCCTGAAAGGTCTGACCGTTGGTTGCAAGGATGGTCTGGACAGTGTACGCACCGCTGTTCTGGAACTGGAAGAACACGGCTACGTCCGCCGTCAGAAAGTCCGCAATGCCAAAGGGCAGATCATCGACTACGATTATCAGGTTTATGAATCGCCTGTTGAGGACGATCCTGCCGTTCCCGGCAAGGAAGGCGGGCCGTCGGACCCGTCCGCAACCAAAAGCCCGAAAAGCCGCATGAAACCTTGTTCTTCACCATTTTTGGATTTTCCAAATTTGGCTGAGCCCAATTTGGAAAAGGCAACGCAACAAAATACTAATAAACAAAATACTAAAAGACAAAGTACTAATCTATCAGGGCCGACAGGCGAATCCGCAGATTTTGACCAGATGGAAGCACAGGTACGGGAGGAGTTTCGGGAACGTTTGGAGATCGACACCCTTGCCCAGCGATACGATCCCGACAAGCTGGAGGAGTTGCTGGACAACATTGTGGAGATGTACTGCTGTCCTCGGCAGACCCAGTACGTCGGCAAGCAGCCGCAGACCACCAAAGCCATCCGGCTGCGGCTGGACAAGCTGACCAGCCAACACGTTGAGTACATCTTCGATGTGATGTCCAACACCACCCAGCCCATCAAGAACATCATGGCCTATCTGCGCACCACCATCCTGAACGCCCCCACCACGATGGAGCACTACTATCAAGCGCAGGGCAACTGGCTGACCGCACAGAATCGGAAGAAGTAAGCGCTGTTTTCCACAAAGAACGCAACACCTGTTGAAAATGCAAAGGAGAATTTCCATGAAGAACACGAACGCCGTCCGCACCGAGATCCATTACGCACAGGTTGGGGAGTATCAGTTGCCCCTGCTCACCCTGCCGCAGACCGATGATACTGAACTGCTGGGCAAGTATGGCCGGATGCGGCTGGCCTATCTCAAGAATCAGCGTCCTGTGCTGTACAACCGGATGTTGCTGAACGGTACGCTCTGGCCGCATTTGCAGGAAGTCCAGAAAACGGCCTGCGAGTGGCTGGAACGCACGACGACCACTCTGTTAGACAAGTACCCCGCGCCGGACAAAGAGCGCGCACAGCCTCTCTGGGTGGCGCACATGAACGGGCTGAAAGCGCAGGCGGAGGAGGTGGTGGTGAGGGAAGTCGTGTATTCAGAATGATTCCTGATAGCATCTGAACGGTATCAAAAGCCGATATTTTGGATTTTATTCTTGATTTTTGCGGAATATTTGCAAATTTCAAAATCAAAATTTGACTTTCTGCCCAGAATAGAGTACACTAGATTCAGAAAATCATCTGGGAGGAATCGCGATGCTGCTTCAATTTTCAGTCACCAACCACCGCTCCATCAAGGACACGGCTATTATCAGCTTGAAAGCATCTACGGATAAAAGTCTGTCTGATTGCCTGATTTCGCCGGACGAGAAGAAACAGCTTGTGCCTGTGCTGGCACTGTACGGCGCAAATGCAGCCGGGAAGAGCAATGTTCTCCATGCTCTCCTGCTCATGCGGGAAATGGTCTGTGGCCGATATGCCAAGCTGCTGAAGGGCGAGTCCCTTCCGCAGGAGCCGTTTGCTTTCACTGACCAGCCCACACAGCCGACCAGCTTTGAAGCCATCTATTTTTATGGCGGCATCAAGTATGCCTATGGGTTCTCGTTTGACAAGTCCAAAGTCCTTACCGAATATCTCTATCACTGGCCGAATGGCCGGGAAGCCTTGATTTTTTCCAGAGAGGGAAATGGCTACCAATTTCGTGAAAACATCCAAGAACAGCTTACGCTTTCTGGACGAACTGCTGAAAATCGCCTTTATCTGTCCAGCTCGAACGAGTGGAACTGCCCCCAGACCGAAAAAGCGTATCTGTGGTTCTTTGAAAAACTGACAGGCTTTATGGGAACCGAAATGCGGCTGGATGCTACATTGTCTGCCATCCGGCAGGGCGGCTCTGAAAAGAGCCGTATCCTGCATGAAATGCTGTATGCAGACCTCGGTATCAAGGACATCCGCATTACAGGCTCCAAGGAAGAGCCTATCATTTCCGCACTGCACACCCTCAATGCCGAAGATGGCACTTCTAAGGGTTTCTGGCTCCCGTTGGGTCAGGAATCCGTTGGGACACAGCGTTTCTTCTCTCGCATCGGTATGTGGCTTGCCGCTTTGGAATCCGGGTCTGTTTTGGTAGTAGACGAGATCGAATCCAGTATGCACCCGCTGCTGACAAGGCATCTGATCGAGATGGTGCAGGATGCCGCTATCAATACAAACCATGCACAACTCATCTTCACAACACACGATACCGGACTTCTCGACCTGACATTGCTGCGCCGGGATCAGATTTGGTTTGCAGAGAAGAACGAAAAGACTATGCAGACCGATATTTACGCCCTGACCGAGTTTTCTCCCCGGAAAGGTGAGAACATCTCCAAGGGCTATCTGCAAGGACGATATGCAAAAAACAGTTCAAGTCGAATTTAGAATATCAAAATCTTTTTAACACTTTTTCAGTATTCAACCATCAAATTTCACTTTTGAGGTTTGGATTTCATTTTTTGAGCGTTCATTTCACTTATTGAGCGAAAAATTTAATGTTTCTATCGAAATTTCATATTTGATTTGACTTTTCTACTACAAATTTCAAAAAACAATTTGATGTTTTGATTTTTGCTATTGACCATAGTTTACCTTGTCTATCCATCCAAACATGGTATAATGGAGTAAAGGAGCGTGATACCATGAGCCCAATTGAAGTCCCTGCAAAAATCCAGTTGGTTGAAAAGCGTGAAACACGGACGAGCCGTGGAATGCTCTCAAAGGGCTGGTATCATGTAGATGATCAGCTTGTTATGGTCAAAGGAAACTCCATCACAGAGGCCGGAACGGCTGGATATGAGCCATATTCTGAGGTGATGGCATCGCTGATTGCGCAGGTTCTGGGTCTGCCTCATGTGGAATACGCCCTAATGCCTGCCAAACTCTTTCCCGACATTCAGACCTATTCCTGCGATGTGGTCAGTGTTTGCCCTTTATTTGTAAAACCGGGAGATCAGCTTTACCATTTTGCAGACTTGGCTGATGCCCATTTTCTTGCCAATGGGCAAACACCTTCGCCGGAAGCACTGTTCCAGTATGCTGTTGAACTCTACGGAAGAAAGTGGCTTTATCAGATGCTGGCCTTCGATGCCTTTATCGGGAATGAGGATCGTCACGAAAATAATATCGACATCATTGTCAGACACTATAAACATGTTCTTCCTCCGCTTTATGATAACGGCGGAAGTCTGCTTGCATGGGCAACCGATGAAGAATTGACTGACACGAAGCTCCGTTATCAGTTCGACAAAGCCAAGCCATTCCGCAGCCGTCACGCCCAGCAGATCAAACTGCTCGACGAGCCTGTGCTGCCAACGCGTGACTTGGACGAGTTGTATAGTGAAATCATTCAGTCCATCTCGCCTATTCTTGCATTGTTGAGCGAAAAAAGAGCATCTGCGATCCGTCAATACCTGAAATACCGTCTGCACTACCTGAAAGCCGCCATGGGGTGATAAAATGGCCTATCTGAAATTGATGATGGATGAAAAAGAAATTGCACACCTAAGCGAAGATGGGCAGTCTCTTTGCGCAAATGAGGGCGTGCCGCAGTACAGCCTCCCACTGAACCTTTTCATCGGTGACAAACGTGAAGTTCCATTGGTCGATGTGGTGGTTTGGGCAAAGAAACGAATCTTTCCGAAAAATCGGATGGACTGCAAGGAAATTCTGAAAATGATGGGTCTGCCGGACTACAATGCATGGGAAATCGTCAAACGCACCAACGCCTGCCTGATGGAAGACCCCTATTGGCTGCGATTCAGCGAGGATGAAACCTTTGAGGACACCACACGCGGACGAGCCAGAAAAATCATGAACGAAAATCAAAAGAGCAGCTGATACCAAAAAGCCAAACCTCACCGTACATCCTGTACAGCTTGAGGTTTGGCTTTTCTCTTATCATCCTTCACCAGCGCGAGCGATGGTCGATTATTTTATCAGCTTAATCCAGAGAGTGACCGCATTACAAGGTCAATATCCTGATTTTCCAGTTCCTGAATGATGTGCAGGTAGGTTTTCTGCGTTGTTGTCATGCTGGAATGCCCCAGCCGCCTTGCCACGCTTGCAATAGATACACCTGCAAACAGAAGCACCGAAGCGTGGGTATGCCGCAGACCATGTACCGAGATAACCGGGATCTTGGCCCGGTTGCAGTGCCGTTCCAGAACATCGTTGACGGTGGAATTGTAGGCGTGTTCCTTGAACACGAAAATCGGCTTATCTTCAGGAACGTCCTTTACCAGTGCTGCGAACTGGATCACCGTCTGCCAGTCGATCTGAATTTTGCGGACAGACGATTTATTTTTTGTCGGCAGAAATCCGCCGTTCCCCTTATAATCCCATGTTTTATTGATGGAAAGCATCTGGTGCGAAAAGTCAAAATCCGCAGGAGTGATCGCCAAAGCTTCGGAAAAGCGGATGCCGGTTTTGGCAATCAGCAAAATCATCCAGTCCCAGTTGAGTTTTCCCTGTAGATCCAAGTCGCTCAGTAAAAGATGCAGTTCAAACTGGTTCAGATACTTCACCTTTTTAGGAACCGGGGGCTTGCCTTTAATGATCGCTTTTCGGGTCGGGTCTTTCACAATCAGTCCATCATCCACGGCATCCATGATAGCCCCTTTCAGCTGATGGTGGAAGTCCATCGTGGTCTGCCGCTCATGGCCTACGGCATAATCGTTCAAAAGCTGCTGATACGTCACTCTGGAAACCTCGCACAACTTCAAATCAGGTGCCAGCCTTTTCACCCAAGAAAGGGTCATTTTGTACTTATCCAATGTAACCGGGCGAACTGCGCCCTCTTTGTATACGGCAACCCACTGCTCATAGTAATCGCAGAACAGGTTGTTTTCATTCATTTCGTTTAACACGTTTTACCTCCAAAATCGGTTTTATATGCTCACGCTGATGAAGGGTGATAAGGGTATCGATTTTGCCAAAAATCAAATGAATCTTTTCTTGTTCTCTTTTTGTCGGGAATTTAGCTGACACACTTTGAATATCGGAGTTGTGAAGATGAACAACAGATTTTCCCTGTGCAAGAGACGATAAATACTTGTGTGTTGCTCCACTCGAAATAGTTAGTGCGAGAAAGGCAGAATCATATTCAGCTGTCGGCGATACTATATTTAGGTCGCCGCCCAGTAGAATGCCGGGCTTAACCACAACAGATGCGATCGAAATATCTTCCGCCGTTTCACCAGAAGCAGGCACAATGACTTCTCCGCCCTTGCTATATACGCTTCCAGCTTTTTCTTTAACAAAGGTATCTACATCAAAAACACAGGTTTCATATTTTGTGTAAAGGCGACCATACAGGATTATCGGAGTGCCTTCTTCGCATAAATCGTTTTTGGAGTAGCCTACACCTTTAGAAAAAACTGCAATTTCACCCAGCTTACGCTGTTCCCAAGTAGGTGTGTTTTGGGATTTTGGCGCGAAAAAAGAGCCGAGGACGCGCCTCGGCTCTTGGTGAGCAGGGTGATTTTGCACCCATTTTATGATTCTTTTGGCATTTTCAAATCAAATCCGCCACTTACGATGAACTCGCGCAAGAGTTTATCATACTTGACAGGCACCTTGGGCGGAATAAGCTTTGTACCCTCGATTGCTTCAAAATATGCCTTTGCTTTTGCCTTATCTACGGTGGCTTTCAGGTCATCAAAACGGCCAAATTCGTTAATGTTGGCTTCGGTGATGTTTGCACGCATGAATGCCCGCAGCTTCTTTTCGTCCAAGCCGAAAACTTCAGCTACTTTGTGGATCTGGTCGTTCTGCTTTTGGGCAATGTACTCGGCAATGTACTCCCGCAAGGTCTTTCCCGGCTGCGGAACCACTGCGCCGCTTTGAATGTCGTGCAGGAAAATATTAGCGTACTTCTGCTCTTCCTGCGAGAGGGTGGCAAAGGTCTTGTGCAGCTCCGTTTCGGCCTGATGGATGGCTTCCGCTTCTGCACCCTCCTGATAGAAAATTTTCAGGTACTTTTCAAAGCGGGAGTTCATATAGTCCGTGTCGATGTCAGCAGTATCAATGGTGGTCAGATAGCTGTTCAGCGCATAGGGAACGTCATCGTCCGGGTCATTTTCACTGCCATCCGGATTCGGCGTGAACAGCTCTTTATAGCGGAGTGCCAGCACTTTGAACGTTCTCTCGTCAAAGTCCGCATGAAGTTCCGTTTTCTCATCTGTATCCTCGTTGATGATCACAATGGGCTTATCCCACTCGAAGCCCTGCACTTTGGCTGCTTCCAGATTTTCGTTGAAGGACTGGAACAGGTCGGCAAACTTTTTGCGCTCTGCCATATCCGCAGGGATCTGCGAAAACTCTTCAATGCCCGCCGACACAAACAGATCTTTGATCTCCGCATAGAGGGCATTCAGTTTTTCCACGTTCTTGTCCAGTTTATCTACAAACAGGCCAAACGGTTTATCGCCGGAATACTCTTTTACCGCATCTGCGATATTTTTCTCCATCGTGTGCGGACGGCGGTAATACTTGATGGTGCCAAACTGTTTGTCATCGCCAAACAGTCGGTTGGTGCGGGAGAACGCCTGAATCAGATTTTCGTATTGCAGCACCTTATCCAGATACAGCGTATTGATCCACTTGGAGTCAAAGCCTGTCAGCATCTGATCCACCACGATCAGCAGATCAAGCTGTTTTTCCGGGGTACGCTCAATGCGCTGGTAGGGCAATTTGTGCGCCAGCCGTGCCGCAATGTCCTTTTTCATCTTGGCAAAAGTCGGAATGCTGAAGTCCTGTCCATAGCGGGCGTTATAGTCTTCTACGATCTCTTTTAGCCCTTCTTCTTTGGTGATACCTTTGCCGTTGTTGTCAATGTTGGGGTCAAATAGTGCGGTGACTTTCAGCCATGGTGCGGCTTCTCTGAACCTCTTGTAATATTGGATGGCTTCCGGGATGCTGGAGGTTGCAAAAATGGCATGAAATTTGCTGTTGCGGCTCTGGGTCTGCCAGTTCTCGCAAATGTCCTCCACCACGGCTTTCTGGTGTTCTTCGCCCTCATACTGGGTGTTGGGAATATAATCCTCGATGCCCTTTATCTCCTCACCGAGCGCATCTTTTCCGCCTGTCATCGGCAGATTTAGATACTTATAAAACACCTTGCTCTTCTGTGGGTCGGCCAGAGCTTCGTCCACAGAATATGCCTTTGCTTTTTCTAGTGCGACCGCTTTCCGCAAGTCGCTGTCCTTGAAGGTCAGCACCTTGTAAGGGTCAAAGCCCAGCACGTTGTGATCCCGGATGCCGTCTGCAATGCTGTACCGATGCAGCTCGTTGCCGAAAACGGTGGCGGTGGTGCTCATTTTCTTCTGGTTTTCGCCTTGGATTGGCGTGCCGGTAAAACCAAAGAACAGCGCTTTCGGGAATGTATGCTTGATGGTCTGCATCATATCGCCAAAGGTAGAGCGGTGGCACTCGTCCACGATAAAAACCAACCGCTTTGCGTTGATCAGCGCAATGTCGTTGGGGTTCAGCTTGTTTTGTGCATCATCCTTGATATTGCTCATCTTCTGGATGGAAGTCACGATGAGCGTATCGGACGGCGAAGTGCTTTTCAGCTTGTCCACAAGAACATCCGTGTTCTCGGTAGCCTGCACCTCCTCGTTTTCCTCTGCAAAGTTGCGGTATTCTTTCAGGCTCTGGGTACCCAACTCGATTCGGTCCATCAGAAAAATCACTTTGTCCGCATCCTTGGAAGATGCAATCAGTTGAGCGGACTTGAAAGAAGTCATGGTCTTGCCGGAACCTGTGGTGTGCCAGATGTAGCCGCCGCGCTGCTGGTCATTTTCCCATTTCGCCTTGGAAACGGCATCCGAAATTTTGCTGGCAGCGTAGTACTGATAACTGCGCATCACCTTCAAAATGCCATCGGAACCATCGGCCACAGTATAAAAGCCCACCAACATATGCGCCATCGGGATAGACAAAAGTGCCGTTGTAACGTCTTTCCAGTCGTTCATCGGCTCGTTGTAGAAGTCCGCCCAATGGAAATAGTAGCTGGGGTTGAATTGTCCTTCCGGGCCGGGATTGGCAAAGTAGACCGTTTCTTCCGGGTTCATGGCCACAAAAATCTGCACCAGCGAGAACAGTCCCGTAAAAATGCCCTCTGCCGCGTATTTTTCAATCTGGTTGCAAGCCTGTTTGATGGAAACACCGCTCTTTTTCAGTTCCATGTGAATGACCGGCATACCATTGATGAGCAGCATCAAATCGCCGCGGCGGTCATTCAAAATTTTGGACTTGGTGGGAAACTTTGGCTGCTCTGCGATCTGGTAGCGGCTAAGTCCGGCTGCAATTTCCAGACGGTCATAGATTTTCAGGGACACTTCTTTGCCGAAATTCAGCTTATCGTCAGGATTGTCACGCTTGATAAGCACACTTTTGCCGTTGATAAATTTATTCAGCTTCATCGGCGTTTTCGCATTCATGACCTGTTCCATGATCTGCTGCATCTCGCCATCCGTCAGCGGATAATCGTTCAGTCGATCAATGCCACGGTTGTTTTCAAAAAGGATGTTCGCCCAATTCTGGATCAGCTGCTGTTCGGTGTAGTTCTTCAGCACACCATCTTTCCAGCCGCGTTCTATCAGGAGCTTTACCACCGCCTCTTCAAAATCGGCTTCTTTTGTAAACGCCATAACGAACTCCTTTCGACTTTGTAGAAAGCACCTCTCTGCGAAGGCTTTTCTAATTTGTGCAAGCTTTTTCAGCTTACGCTGATGAAGGGTGATAAGGGTATCGATTTTGCCAAAAATCAAATGAATCTTTTCTTGTTCTCTTTTTGTCGGGAATTTAGCTGACACACTTTGAATATCGGAGTTGTGAAGATGAACAACAGATTTTCCCTGTGCAAGAGACGATAAATACTTGTGTGTTGCTCCACTCGAAATAGTTAGTGCGAGAAAGGCAGAATCATATTCAGCTGTCGGCGATACTATATTTAGGTCGCCGCCCAGTAGAATGCCGGGCTTAACCACAACAGATGCGATCGAAATATCTTCCGCCGTTTCACCAGAAGCAGGCACAATGACTTCTCCGCCCTTGCTATATACGCTTCCAGCTTTTTCTTTAACAAAGGTATCTACATCAAAAACACAGGTTTCATATTTTGTGTAAAGGCGACCATACAGGATTATCGGAGTGCCTTCTTCGCATAAATCGTTTTTGGAGTAGCCTACACCTTTAGAAAAAACTGCAATTTCACCCAGCTTACGCTGTTCCCAAGTAGGAGCAAATGCACACTTTCAGCAGCTATTTTCCACCGCCTACCGAATGTTCGCTGAAAATTTCACTTTCGGTTTTGCGTTTTCGGCTCAAATTTTGATTTTTAACTCCCGATAGCTTTAAAACACAGCAGTTCCAAGCGTTTGACATTGCCTTGATTTTTATTCATCAGCCTGTTTTGCATATTCTGAACGGGCAAGAGAAATTGCGTTACTCCTTAGCCAAACAACAAACGCCGATACGTCCATCTTCTGATTATGGGCAAATTGCACCACTTATTTTCATACAAACATCTTTTCAAGACAGGATTTCTTGATGTTTTGCAACTTTTCCAACTTACGTTGATGAAGGGTGATAAGGGTGTCAAGATTGCGGAAAAACTCAGAGATTGTTCTTTGCTCCTTGATGTCAGGAAAAACGATTTGTCCCTTGAGCGCATTTTCTGCGGATACCTTCATGTCGTTTTTTGCACCTTTGTTGACGAGTGGGTGCATATAATTATTCATTCTGGCATCCTGCTCAAAATAATTCTGGACAAATTCTGGATTGGCACTTTGTTTTGGCTTGTAAACGGCATATAACGTTGACACGATGCCATTTTTTCCTTTATTAGCTTTAATGATGCCATAAGGATTAGATTTCAGGGGTGATTTAGTGTAAACAATATCGCCGGTTTCAACCACACCATAATTGGCAACGGATGCTCCTGCAAATGAACGTCCCTGAAATTCAATCTGATTCACAATTCCAAAATCGCCCGAAACGGACAAGACATCTTCTTTGGTATATATTCCTTCAAAGTTCTTTTGACCTGAAACTTCGAGATATTCTTCCAGCTTACGCTGTTCCCAAAGGTCAGTAAAACCCTTAAAGCGAATTTCTGGCACCGATGCGCCATTTTTCGGGAACATCTTGTCCAACATGGACTTTTTGATATTCACCAGCTTCTCATACTTACGCTGATGAAGGGTGATAAGGTGATCAAGGTTGCTCAATGCATCTGCAATTTTGGTTTGCTCCTCCAATGGCGGCATACTTACCACGATATGATTTTTCATTGAGTCTATGCCAATATTCGCTTGAGAGCCAGTATTGATTTCTAATTTAATCTGCTGTTGAACTTTGCCACTTGTGATAAAATGATACAAGTATTTAGAATTGATTTTTTTACTCTTTTTTATAATTGCGCAAGAGTAAGAAATTAGAAATTTTCTTGTAAAGTCAACATATCTGGCCGCCCCGACAGATGCATATCGAGCAAACAAAATATCGCCTTTTTCTGGCTTTATCTTCTGAGAAAGCTGACAATAATCCTCTTCTGAAATCATCTTAGTACCATCAAAATTCAACTCATTAGTACCGACAAAATCTCCCGTCATAAGGTACGGAATACCATCTGCAACTGTTTCAGGCATTCGGTGATCTATATCACCTATTTCAACAAGTTCACCCAACTTACGCTGTTCCCAAGGGTCAGTGAAGCCCTTGAACCGGAGGGCAGGTTTCTTCTCGTTATCCTGCATAATCATTCACCTCCCAGCAACTTTTTGAGTTCTGCAATGCCCTGCATGTCAAATTCATTTCCCTGCAAATCGTCCAGCAGCCCCAGCAATTCGTGCTCGGTGCTGGCAATCTGGCTTTCCACGTCCTCAAAGGTGGTTTCGTATTTCTTGCAGACGGCATCCAACTGCTTCACAAAATCGTCCAGAACGGCATCCGGCAGGCTGTTCAGATTTTCCATCAGGGGCAAGATCCACTTGCGGTGCAGCAGGTCACGCACTTCTTCATCGGTCAGGCGTTCAATCACGCCTTTGGTGCGCTGGTGGAGGGCGGCGCTGTCGTCCTTGACCTGCTTTTTCAGGGTCTTTTCCTCGGCAAACAGCGCGTCCACATCCTTCAGAATGCTCATGGTGGCAGGTTCTACCTCCCGCGCTTTGATGGCCTTTTTGACTTCAGCGGCAACAAAGGCGTCCTTTGCGTCATTCACAAAGTTCTGCTCCTTGTCCTCCTCGCTCAGTTCGTCCAGATGGCTTTCATATTCTCCGGCGATCTCGGAAAGTCTGGTTTCCTTTGCCCGCAGTGCTGCTACTTCCTCGTGCATTTTAACGCTCTGCACCAGCTCAAAGGGCAGCACATGACCCACCCAGCCGTCCTGTACCTCGGCATCCTTTTTCAGCACCATGTTGGGGTCTACCTGCTTGGTTGCGGCAAAACCCTCGGTCTGGATGACTTCAAGGTCAATGGCGATTTTCTTCCAGTCGTCGTCCAAAAGCTGATATGCTGCATAGCGGTCAACCAGCGGAATTCCTGCCAGCCGTGCAAAGATCTCCCGGCTCAGGCGTTCTTCCTCGCCGGCAGCATTCAGCTGCGTCATGCCGTCGATGAGTGCGGACTTCAAGTAGGCATCAAAGTCACCGAAAGCATTCTGGAAAGCGGTTTTGAACGCCACCACATCCGGGTGGGACAGAACAGCGTTCTTCAAATTGGCCACATTCAGACGGCAATAGGCTTCGTTGTCCGGGCTGAACAGAGCCGCTTTCAGGTGCGGGAATGCTGTCCAGTAGGCAGACAGGTCTTGCAGTTCGGCCTCGGGAATGCCGCCAAACATCGAAGCGTAAATATCCCAGCTCTCAGCCTTTTCCGAGGAATCCACATACCGGGGGATGTTCAGGTTGTAATCGTTCTGAACGATCTCCGCACGGGATACTCTGCGTGCGAACTTTTCGATTTTCTCCGGGCGTTCCTTGTAAGCATCCACAATGCGTTTGATGTCGCAGGCACGCAGCTTATTGTTTTTGCCGTCCTTCTCAAAGCCCTTAGACGCATCAATGATCAGAACGTCCGAATCCTTTTTATTCTTCCGCAGCACCATGATGATGGTGGGAATGCCTGTGCCGAAGAAAATATTGGCGGGCAGACCGATGATTGCATCAATGTTGTTGTGGTCAATCAGATTTTTGCGAATTGTACCTTCTTCACCGCCACGGAATAGAACACCGTGGGGCAGAACGATGGTCACAATGCCGTCATTGCGGATATGATACAGGTCGTGCAGCAAAAAGGCGTAGTCTGCCTTGCCTTTGGGGGCAAGGCCGTAATCCGAAAAGCGCGGGTTGTTCTCTTTGTCGTTCGGATTCCACGCCTGCGAATATGGGGGATTTGATACCACCGCATCCACAAACAGCGGGTCGTAGGTGTTGACCGGGTCGTTTTCTTCAAAGTACGGCCAATCTTCCTCCAGCGTATCGCCGTTGCGCGTTACAATGTTGTCGGGCAGAATGCCGCGCATGACAAGGTTCATGCGGGTCAGGTTGTAGGTGTTTTCCTTCAACTCCTGTGCGTAGTATTTGATGTTGTTGCCATTGCCCATATACCGTGCGGCACACTGACCAATGTTGATCAGCAGTGAGCCGGAACCGCTGGTGGGGTCGTAAATTTTGATCTCTTCCCGGTCTTTCAGGTGGTACGCCACGATTTCAGACATGAGCAGCGAAACTTCGTGCGGCGTGTAGAACTCGCCGGCCTTCTTGCCTGCGTTTGCTGCAAAGTTGCTGATCAGATATTCGTAGATAAAGCCGAGAACATCATAATCCTGCTTGCCGTCCATGGGAATATCTTTGATGAGATAGATCAGGTCGCGAATGGCCTTTGTCCGCGCACCGGAGCTTTCACCCAGTTTGGACAGGCCGGTTTGCAGCGTAGCAAAGACACCGTCAAACACCTTTTTGTGGTGCGGGTCGATCAGTCGACTGAATGCCTGCAATGCCACCGTTACGTCGTCAGCCTTGAAGTCGCTGCCTTTGCTGATCCATGTGGAAAACAGATTTTCATAGGCGATAAAATAGCCGACATTCTTCCGAACGGTATCCAGCGTTTCGGCATCGTCTTCGGTCAAATCCGGCAGATATTCGTCTGTCCAGTCATTCTCTTTCAGCCATTTGACTTCTTTGTCCGACAGAAATTTATAAAACATGAAGCCCAGAATGTAATCCTTGTACTCGTTGGCTTCGATTTTAGAGCGCATCTTGTTGGCAGATTCCCAGATTTTCGATGCGAGTTGCTGCTTGTTCATGCTATTCCTCCCAGTGGCCTGCAATAGCGCATTTTTAGATTTTTTAATCGGACAGCCCCTCCGATTTTATGCGTGTATTCATTGAACCAATTATACAAAACCGCCACCCGGTTTGCAATGCGAATAAGAAGTTTCCGTGCGGCTTTCGCCAGCAATGCAGACGTATATAAGTCTGCTCACTTGTCGGAGAGCCTCAAATCCTATAATCATCACGTTCCGTGATGGCTGCGCACTCCTGTGGAGTGCTGAAAGAGCGTTTTGCAAAAACGCGTAGCCTGCATCCGTCGGATGCAGTTCAAGGGTTTGGGATTTCCCAACAAGCATTTTGCAACGCAAAATGGTCTTTGTATATACGAAGACACTGCTTGCCACTGCTATGAACGCCTTTTGAATTGCAAAATGATTTTTCAGTTGCTATACTGGGCTTATCAAAATTTTTTCGGGAGGACGCCGCAGTGACTGCACAGACAATGCAAATCGGGAACAAACCTTGCCGCATTTACGGCGAGCCCCATGCAGAATACCTACTGCTCCAAATGACCGGCGAACACGAGCTGCAAAGCATGGACCATGAAGTGACAGTGATTGCGCAGAGCAGCTGGAATTTTTTGTTTGCGGCTATCCCAGTGGAAAGCTGGAACGATGCACTTTCTCCGTGGGAAGCCCCTGCTGTATGGGGAAAACAAGGTTTCGGCGGCAATGCTGCGGACACCCTGCGCTTTCTGACGGAACAGATCATTCCCACACTGAAGCAGCAGTATCCTCTCCCGGAAAACGTCAAAATCATTCTGGGCGGCTACTCGCTGGCAGGGCTGTTTGCTTTGTGGGCCTCCACCCAGACAAATCTGTTCTACGGTGTCGCCGCCGCCTCGCCCTCGGTGTGGTTTCCGGACTGGATGGAGTTTGAACAGCAGCGCCCGATACAGACGCAGCACATTTATCTGAGCCTTGGCGACAAGGAAGAACACACGAAAAACGCTGTCATGGCTGTGGTGGGGGATAATATCCGCACTCTGCACAGTCAGCTTATAGCGCGCGGTGCAGACTGCACCTTTGAATGGAACAGCGGCGGGCATTTCAAAGACGCCGATTTGCGTACCGCAAGAGCATTTCGGTGGGTGATGGAGGAAAGCCGATGAATATTTTGATCGATGCAGACGGCTGCCCGGTCGTCGATCTGACGTTGCAGATTGCAAAGCGGTTCGGCATCTCGGTCATCATCCTGTGCGACACCTCTCACCAAATCGAGCGAGAAGGTGCGCAGACGTTGGTATTCGATAAAGGTTCTGACAGCGTGGACTTTGCGCTGGTGAACCGGGTAAAACCGGGGGATGTGGTCGTAACACAGGACTACGGGCTGGCCAGTATGTGCCTTGCCAAGCGCGTCCGGGTGCTGAATCAGAACGGTTTAGAATACACCGCCGACAACATAGACGCTCTCATGCTGCGGCGGTATGAAAACAAAAAGCTCCTCCGTGCCGGAAAGCACCCCAAGGGGAGCCCAAAGCGGACGAAGGAGCAGGATGTCAGGTTTGCGGACACGCTTGAGAAGATCTTGAACTGCAACCATTGATACATACTTTTGGAAGGCTGGAGAAATCCAGTCTTCTTTTTTCATAAGTGCCAATTGTGACTTTTTTGTTAACTTTCAAAGATGTGGTTGTATTTTGGCCTTTCAACTGGGTTCGTATATGAAGGCTTCTTTTTTGGCGAATATCGATTCGAGAGATTACATCTTGGTTACAAGTTATAAATTGTGGGTGCAGAATGGCCTTTTTCGTCGGCTACCAATTAGGAGGATGATTTTTCAAAAGCCCTAAATTCCGAAGATTTTCTATAAAAAGCGGCTCCTTGAAAACAGAACAGTTCAATCGTCCGGTACTTCACAAAAGGTACTTCTGTAACTCGCAGCCCGGTCATAACGAAGACGGGGTTGCTGAAATGCCAATGAAGCGGTGCAAGCCCGCTGCTGGACGATTCCCCACCCCTAGGGTGCCGAGGGCGAATATGGGAGACCTATATCATATTGACGCAGATGGACTGTAAGCCTATCTGCGACGCGAGAGTTGAAACTACTGTCAGCTCTCTTTACATTGCCACCTATCCGCAGGTGACACACTTTTTGACGCTATGAAGGATTCTTCTGGCTAGTATCAATTTGAACGATTACATCTTGGTTACAGATTGTAAGTGGTGGGTGCAGAATAGCCCTTTTCGTGGGCTCGTATATAGAGGGGTATTTCTTCGGAGTGTCTTCTTTCACGAAGGTTTGCTTGTACTCGTATGATTATTATGACAATTCCGTTTAATAGCAGACGCACGATTTGCAAATGCAAATTGTGACTTTTTTGTTAATTTTCAAAAGCATTGCTACGTTTTGGCCTTTTTCGTCGGCTACCTATTGAGGGCATCTTTTTTCAAGACCACTTTCAACTTCAGGCACCGCCATTGTTGCAAAGTTTCGCCCTCCATCGGTTACCCCATGGACCGACGTTATTTTAACCAAGAAGCTACTTCGGCTATATTTTCCAAGAACTTTTTAACAAATTTCTTTTTCGGGTTACTTTTTGGCCTTTCTCGATGCCTACCAATTAGAGGGACAATTTTTCGGAAGCCTTAAATTTCGAAGATTTTCTATAAAACTCTGTTCTTTGAAAACAGAATAGTTCAATCGTCCGGTACTTCACAAAAGGTACTTCTGTAACTCGCAGCCCGGTCATAACGAAGACGGGGTGGCTGAAATGCCAATGGTGCGGTGCAAGCCCGCTGCTGGACGATTCCCCACTCCTAGGGTGCCGAGGGCGAATATGGGAGACCTATATCATATTGACGCAGATAGGCTGCAAGTCTATCTGCGATGCGAGAGTTGAAACTACTGTCAGCTCTCTTTACATTGCCGCCTGACCGCAGCCTTGCTGCAAAGAATATAACCGCAGGTGGCACACACTTTTGACCTTAGACTACTTATGCTGAAGGAGTGCCTATGAAGTTTAACAATGCCTATTCCCAGATGTTTCCCGGTTACCCCGATGCCGTCAGCCTTCAGCAGGCTGCGGAGATGCTCGGTCTGAACCGCCATACAGTTGGGGAACTGATCCGTTCCCGCCGCCTATTTGCGCTTAAAATCGGCCGCACCTATCGTATCCCGAAGCTGAGTGTGATCGAGTTCCTGCTCACCGGGCAGAGCACCTTCCCGGCTGGAAATCCGCCGCTAGATGTGGTATGCTGTGGGTGCAGCAACGGACAGCACGCCTGTTAACCCAAAGGAGGTTTATGATGAAAACTACAGGGTCTGTCCAAGAGAAAAATGGACGTTTCTATTTCGTGGTCAATCTTTATGATGCCAACGGTAAGCGGAAGATCAAGTGGATCTCCACAGGTCTGACCGTCCGGGGCAACAAGCGCAAGGCGGAATCCATGCTCCGGGAAGTATTGCTCCACTATGATGAGACTGGGGAGCTGCCCACAGGGCGGGGCGGAGCCTACGAAAAAGTAGATGCTAAAACCGCCAAGCCCCTGCCGCTGCCCCTCCAACCCGTCAACAAGTCGGAGATGCTGTTTCTGGACTATCTCAACGAGTGGGTGCAAGTCCATAAGGCATCCATTCAGCCTGCAACCTTTATCAGCTACAATCGGATGATCACCGGGCGTATCACGCAGTATTTTGAACCGCTGGGCTTGAAGCTGTGCGAGGTCACACCGCAGGTGCTGGATGAGTTTCAGGAGAAGATCTTGCTGGAGGGCTACACCACCAACACGGTCATTCACTACCACGCCATCTTCGGCAAAGCGTTCAAGGATGCCGTCCGCAAGGATTATCTGGAAACCAACCCGATGCTGAAAGTTGACCGCCCGAAGAAGAACAGCTTCCGTCCCAACTTCTACTCCAAGGATGAAGTCCAGCAGCTGCTTGAAGTATCGCAGGATGACCCCCTGCATCTGTGCATCCTCATCACGGCCTACTACGGTCTGCGCCGCAGCGAGGTGCTGGGGTTGAAGTGGTCGTCTATCGACTTTGAGCGCAAGTCCATCACCATCAATCACAAGGTGACGGAACAGTTGGTGAACGGCAAGTACGTTCCTGTGGTCAGCGATGTGATGAAGAACAAGACCAGCTGCCGCACCCTGCCGCTGATCCCGGCTGTGGAAGAAGAACTTCTGAAGCAGAAGGAAAAGCAGCAGCTTTACCGCAAGCTGTTCAAGAAGAGCTACAGCACTGAGTATCTGGATTTCGTCTGCACCGATCAGGAAGGCAAGCTGATCCGCCCGAACTTCGTGACGGAGCACTTCGACTGGTTGCTGACCAAGTACGGGCTGAAGCACATCCGTTTCCACGATCTGCGCCACAGCTGCGCCAGCCTGATGGTGATGAACGGCGTATCTATGAAGCAGGTTCAGGAATGGCTGGGGCACAGTACCTTTTCTACCACCGCTGACATCTACGCACATCTCGATTACAAAAGCAAACAGGGGTCTGCTGGGGTCATTGCGAACCTTTTGGGAGAATCCAAACTCCCCAAATAATTATGGATTTATCGTTCATGCATAAAGCATACTGTGATGAGGCAAAAGCGGTCTTTCTCTGCTTGATGCAAAAGAAAAAGTCGCAGATTCGTTTGAATCTGCGACTTCTGGCGGAGATGGTGGGATTCGAACCCACGTGCCCGATTAAGGACAAAACGATTTCGAGTCGTTCTCGTTACGACCGCTTCGATACATCTCCAAGTATATTTTCATGGCAAATTTACGATTTGTATATTGCAAATCGGCCTTGAAACTTGGAACAGTTGCTGTTAGAATATTGTTAGAAAACGCATCGTTCAGACAGGTTCCGAAGCCTGTCAGGGCATCAAAATTGACGTTCTCCCGTGTGATATGGAGACATTCAGCGAAGCATCCACTTGGATTTCGAGTCGTTCTCGTTACGACCGCTTCGATACATCTCCAAAATAAACCTTATACAGTATAGCAAAAAAGCCGGTTGTCGTCAACACTTTTCTCCATGTGCCGTACAAAGGCGCGGTGCTGCGGCCCGAATCATCAGCACGCAGTTTAAAGTAGCTTTACACAAAAAACAGACCGCCGCACAAAGCTTTGTGCAGCGGCCTGCGGTCATAGTTCAGATATGATATGCTCAGTTCTTGCTGGTGCTCTGATTTGCGATGAACTCTTCGTACACTTCCTTGGTGATCTCCCAAGTCATGGAATACTCGGGGTTCTCGCGGATGGGCATAAACTTGAACACCACGGTCTGACCTTCTTCCAGAGTGGGGAAGTGGTCGGCGGCCAGATGGATGGTGATGGGCTTTTTCTGTTGGATCAGGCTGTTCTCAGCGTCTAGAATGCGCACGCCGCCCCAGTTATCGCTGAAGTAGACCGGCTTGTCCTCGGTGCCCTTGACGGCAACAGAGAAGCGGTAGGGATCCAGCGGGATGGGGTTTGCACGGGCAGACTCAATGTCCACCTCCAGAGTGCAGGTGCCGCCGGCGATCTTCATGGTCTTCAGGCCGGCAATGACCTGCAGCTCGCTGGTGATCGCACTGGGCAGTTTTTTGCTCACCGGGTTTTGGGGGTCCTGATATTCACAGCCGCCCAGCAGACTGGCACCGGCTACAGCCACTGCGGTGGCTGCCGAATACTTCAGGAATGCGCGGCGGGAAAATGTATAAGACATGGCTTATTCCTCCGTTTTTACCAGAATGTTAGGGCTCAGGTCGTAGACTTCAAAGCGTCTGCGGTCAGTTCCCAGTTCGCGTTGAACTCACTGTACTCCAGATCGGGATAGAAGGTAAGGGTCACCGGACCGTCCGTCCGTGCATTCAGACCCTTTGCGGTCACATAATAAGTAACGGTCTCGCCCTTTTTGACCTGATGGCTCAGCGCATCCGGGCTGGTCACCTGCAGCTTGTCGTTCTGGTAGGCCAGATATCCGTCTGCCTTCACGGCAAAGTTTGCTCTGGTCACGTCCAGCGCATTATTGCGGCCGTTTTTCACCACCAACTTAAAGGTGGTGAAAGTTGCAGTGCATTCTACCTGCTCCAGCGTGGATACGACCTTCAGCACCTTGTTGCTGGTGCCAACGGCGTGCTGTACCGGGGCATACCCGGAGCAGCCGGTCAGCAGGCTGCTGCCCGCCACAGCCACAGCGGTGAGGGCGGTATATTTCAGGAAAGAGCGGCGGGAAAATTCCCCAGTCATATTCGTTCCTCCTTTGGGACACATCAATACAGATTCTGCCATAGGGCACTACCTATACAATAGGCGAAACAGAGAAAAATGTCAATGATTTTCCGCAAAACAAATGTGAATATTTTGTGGCAGCATCGCGCATTTTAGACGAAGTTTAAGTGTTTTTTCTGGTGATTCTGTCAGCTGCGGATCACATCGGAAGCGTTCATGACAAAAGTCAGGCTCTTGCCCTCCAGGAAGGTGGGCACATAGGTGACCTTCAGCTGTTTCCAGTCCTTAGGCACCATGAGCATCAGCACAATGTAGGCGCTGCCCTGCGGGGGCAGGCTCTCCACATCGGAAAAGCTCTGGGAATTGGCATTGTACAGCGAGATATTGGCGCAGCAGGCAGCAGGCTGACCATCGCAGACGGCGGTAAAGTCCGGGGTAGCGGCGGCCATGGCCTGAAAGTTTGCGTCCACGTTCTCCAGCGGGGGCACGGGGTAGGCCTCGTTGATGGCGTCAATGCCCTGTGCGCCGATGGCGTAGCTCTCGGTCTTGCTGCGGTTGACGGTGGTCACCCGCACGCCCAGATACTCGTAGCCTGCCGGCTGTACAGGGTCCTGCGTCAGGTGGAACACGCTGGTCAGCTGCACGCCCAAGCCGTTCCAGTTGCGGACGGTATCGCCCACCTTGACCTCTACCACGGTGTCGTCGCCATTGGACTTGCAGCCGCCCAGCAGGCTAGCTGCGCCCAGTACGGCGGCAGATGCACCGGTGCACTTGAGGAAGCTGCGGCGGGAAATGACAGTAGACATAAGGTATATCCTCCTTGAAGGGTCAGTTTCTTTTTCTTCTTTCTCTGGTTATACCGTTTCCGGCGCACAGATGCAAGAGCTCGGGCTGATTATTTACAACAATTTCACAAGCGGGGTCACTCCTGCGGCGAAAGCCCCTTGACGTGGGTCTCGCTGGTCTTGACCAGATTTAACAGGCTGGGCGTGTACAGCGGAAATTCCCGCGTCAGGCTCTCGGTGGTCATGGCAAGGCAGGCGGGGTCCTTGACGCCCTCGCCGCCGTTCACATCCTGCCCGTCCAGCAGCGCCTCTACGTTGGCTTCAGCCATCCGCATCACGGCATCGGAATAGCCGTGCCAGCGGTGGGGCTCAATGCTGAACATGCTGGAGGCGTTGTGCGGCTCCGCAGAGTAGAGTAGCCGGAACATCTTGGCCACCGCCATCATCAGATAGGCACTCACCTCGGTGGTCAGCGCCTTGCTGTGGCACTGGCCGATCTTGGCGTAGAGCACGTTCAGGCTGTTAGAGATAAGTTTTTTGTTCATGGTGGGCAGCACGCTGCCGTGGTAGACGTTGTCCTTCATCTTTTCAGGGTTGGGCAGATCCTCGGCAGAGAGCATCATGCCGTTGCGCTCGGCGCTGCGCCCCAGCAGATAATCGCAGGAAACATTATAGTAGTCTGCCACCCGCACCACAAAGTCCAATCCGCACTCGCGGATGCCTTTTTCGTAGTGGGACAGCAGCGCCTGAGAAACCCCCAGATCCTCTGCCGCCTGCTTTTGGGTAATGCCGCGCTCCTTGCGCAGCAGCTTGATGATACGATTGAACTCCATGGTGTGCTCTCCTCAATGTCCGCAGAATCTGTTTTTTGGTAACATCCTTGTTTTTGGTTTACAACAGGTTGATTATACACATTGGAAAACGACTTGTAAAGCAAGAAAAATGCCGATATTTTTCGTCTTTTTTCGTCATTATTGTCAAAACTCTTGCCCGCCCCCCACATCTATGCTAAACTATGGGTATTAACACATAGATTTTGTGTTTCCGCTGCGGCAAAAAAACGACAGGCGTAGTGAAAGCAGGTCTTTTTCGAAACAAAATTTTTTCAAAGAGGTGGTTCCATCTTTCTGCAGTTTGTGCTATAATCTCTTTTTGGCGATTGTTCTTGACCGGCGCACAAATCTGCAAAGGACAAGGCAGACGCTATAAAAGGTAATATACCAAGAATAAGAAAGAGGAAACTTCATCATGAAACTCGAGCGCAAAGTCCGTCTGTGCAGCGCTGCCGCTGCCGTCCTGATCGCCGCCATCGCCCTGACCGGCTGCGGCGGCTCCAAGACCACTGCTTCTTCCGCAGCCGCTTCTTCTGTGGCTGCTTCCACCGCTGCTGCTACCAACAACAGCTGCGGCGAGGGTGTGACTTGGGCACTGGCTGACGGCACCCTGACCATCAGCGGCACCGGCCGTATGACCAACTTCACCAAGGACGCTCCGGCTCCCTGGGCTGATCAGGCCGACCAGATCACCACCGTTGAGGTGGAAGGCACCGTTACCAGCGTAGGCGCTACCGCCTTCAAGGACTGCACTGCCCTGACCACCGTGAACATCGCCGACGGTGTGGAGTACATCGAGGCCGGCGCTTTCAACGGCTGCACCGCTCTGACCGAGGTCAACATCCCCCTGAGCGTGGGCTACATCAAGACCGGCGCATTCAAGGGCTGCACCGCCCTGACCAGCGTGACCATCCGCGACGACTGCCGTCTGGACATGAATGTGTTCCCCGATACCGTGGAGGTCAACTACGCCGAGGGCTAAGCCCTATCCGTAATTTTAAACCAAAAGAGGTGTGATCCATGAAAACCTTCAAGCTTCATCTCATCCGCCACGGCATGACCGCGGGCAACCTGCAGGGCCTGTATATCGGCAGCGGCACCGACCTGCCCCTGTGCGACGAGGGCCGTGCGCAGCTTGCCGAGCTGAAAGAGCGGTTCGTCTACCCGCAGGTAGATACTGTTTTCTCCTCCCCCCTGCTGCGTGCGGTGGAGACCGCCAACATCCTGTTCCCCGGGGCTGCCCACCAGTTTACGGTGCACGATCTGCGGGAGGCCGGTTTTGGCAAGTTTGAGGGGCGTCCGGTGAAGGATCTCGTCCACGACGAGGACTTTAAAAAATGGATCACCCCGGGCTCCGGCTATCTGCCGGAGGGCGCTGAGCCCACCGAGCAGTTCCACGCCCGCTGTGCCGACAGCCTTATGAAGCTGTTTGAGTACATGATCCGCATGGACGTTACCGAGGCCGCCTGCGTGACCCACGGCGGTGTGATCATGAGTATGCTCAGCCAGCGCGCCGTACCCACCCGCCGCCCCGAGCAGTGGATGGCAGACCCGGGCTGCGGCTACACCGTGCAGACCGATGTACAGCTGTGGATGCGGGACAAGCTGGTAGAGGCCATCGACATCGTACCCTTTGGCTACGCCGACACCCTGCAGGGGCAGGCCGAAGCCGAGGAAAACGAAGCCTACGAATAAGAAAGGGTTACAGTTTCCCACTGCCCCTTGACAGAACGCGCAGAATCCTTTATTGTTAAAGGGTAGTGTATTGTATCATATACAGGAGGAACGCTGTCATGTCCCAATCCATCTCCCGCCGGTCATTCCTGAAATGTGCCGGTTCCGGTGCGGTCAGCCTTGCGGCTGCCCTGCTTACCGGGGTCTGTGCTGCGGCGCAGCAGCCGTGTCTTGCGGGCGAGCCTGCCCTGCTGGACGGCAAAGCCGCCGTGGAGCTGCTGGGCTATGCCCCGGCACCGGAGCTGGGCGGTGTGCTGGTGTACCTCTCGGTGGAAAACCTCTCGGCAGCCAGCCTGCCGGTGGATACCAGCTACCTGCAAAGTCGGGGTCTGCGTACCCGGGAGCAGCTGTATAGCATGGGCACCGGCGTGACCGCTGCCTGCAACGGCCAGAGCGTGCCCTGCGGCAGCTTTGCCGCCCCGCTGTACAACGAGAACGCGGCGGACGCCTCGGTGTTCACCCTGAACCTTGCCGCCGGACGCGGTGCGCTGCTGCACTGCTTCTGCGCCGTGCCGGAGGACTGGCAGACCCTTGCGCTGACATGGCACCCGGACTTTGCCGCCGGACGCAGCGCCATCTTTACGGTGCGCCGCGATGCCGACGAGGCCGCTCTGGGCCCCGTGCCCACCACCCCCGCCGAGGTCGGCAGCGTGGTGGATCTGTAATAGCATACCAAAAGAGCCATTGCACAAGTTTGCGTGCAATGGCTCTTTTTTGCAGCAAATGCCGTTCGCCGCTGCGACCCCTCCCGTGAAAAAGCGACTCAGAAACGTCCGCAGACGTTTCTGAGCCGCAAATTATAATAAATTTTCCGCTGAATATGCGCAAAGCAACGCAGAGCGCATTCAAAATCGTCCCGTTGCCGGAGATCAACCGGCTCCCACCAGCGCTTCGCCGGTGCTGCTTTGCACCAGCAGCTCCTGCCCGGTAAGGCTGGAGAGCAGGGCGATGTAGCTGCGCCCCGCCGGGAGCTCCAGCGGTTTGCCGTTGGAATCGTAGAGGGCAAGGGTGCTCTGGGTACCCTGCGTCCATGTGATCTGCCACAGGTGCCCGCCATTCAGCCAGACGCCGCCGCCCATGGAAAGGTCGTAGTCCAGCGTGCGGCCGTCGTCCCGCAGGGAGGAGCCGCTGTACAGGATGAGCAGGTTGTCAAAGACCGCCTGTGTGCCGGTGTTGGCATCCAGCTGGGGGGTGCCGTCGGCGTGCAGCATCCCGTAGGCGGCAAGGGTGTCATTATAGACAAAGCCGGTGGCACCGCCGGACTGGAAATTCACAGTCGCCTTTACCGCATCGGCGGCGTTTGCATCCGGCAGATGGCCGGTGTCCCGCTGGGGCAGCAGGGCGGGCAGAACGCCTGCCGTTTCACTCTCGCTGCCGGAAGCGGTGTTCTGGTTCACGGCGGTGGAGATGCTCAAACTGTCCAGCACTGCGGCGACTGCCTTGCCGCTGGTGCGCCACAAAGGGGTGTTGTCCCAGCTGTAACCGGTGCTGACAAAGGCATTGCGTCCCACCTCCTGCGCGTCCACCGCGCGGAGATTATAGTATTCCAGATACCGCTTGGCATAGGCGCTGCTGCCGCACTGGATGGGCAGCACCTGCTGCCCACTGAGCAGCCGCCAGTATAAGTCCTGCCCGCGCGTCACCGGCCCTACCACAGGCATGGCGCTGAGGGCGGGGTACACCAGACACAGCTCGGTGGAGCTGCCGCTCTCGGTCATTGCTTCCAGCACCACCGAGGCACTGCCGATGCCCCATTGCGTGGTACTGTCGGTGGTGTTTTCAATGACCACCGCCGCCGCCCGCTGCTCCGGGTACAGCAGCTGCTGCCCGGTAAGCGGGTCTGCCGGGGCGGTGCTTTCTGCGGGTGCAGCGGCGGTGCTGCCACAGCTGCCCAGCAGCACCGCGCACAGCACGGCTGCACCAAGGCGCAGACTCCATTTGCGTTTCATGGGCTTCTCCCCTTACTGATAGTTGAAGTTGGGCCACTCGTCGTCGTCCACGATGGCCAGATAGGTCTTGCCCCGGTTGAAGCAGATCTCGCTGCCGTCGGCGGCGTAGACCTTGAGCGGGTGCTCCGGGGAGGCCTTCTGCCATGTGCCGCGCTGCACTGCGCCCCGGGTGAAGAAATAGGCCTCGCCGCCGGACACATAGTCCACCTGCTGCACGCCGCCGGAGTTGCCGGGATAGTCCGCGATGCCCGCAAAGCAGACCAGCAGGTTGGTAAAGCCAAGCTGCTTGCCGGTCAGCTCGTCCACGGTGTTCTCAAAAGCACCGGCGGCGCGGCTGTACATGGACATTTTATAAAGGTGATCCCAGCGGTTGTAGCTGAAGGTGGTCTTGTAGCTGTCCGAGTGCACGATGTTGATGGTCTTGGCGGCGGCAGCGCCGGACATCTTGTTCTCTGCGCCGGTGCGGTAGTCCGCAAAGCGGAAGAAGGTGCTCTCATAAGGGTATTGCAGCCCGATCCCCGCGTTGGCGGCAGCTTTCCGGATCTCGGCACCGGAGGTAAATTCGGTGTGCTCGTAAGCCACGTTGCGGCCGCGGCTGTCGCGGTGCGCCACATGGGGATGGGTGGGGGTGTTGAAGTAGCTCTTGCCGCCGATGTTCAGGCCGGAGTAGTTGTACACGTTGATGAACTTGGTGCAGGGGGCGCTTTCGCCATCGTGGTAGTACAGCGCCTGCCACGGCATGAGCAGCTGCAGGAACTGGTCACGGCCGGAGCGCAGCGGGCCCACCTCCGGGATGGCGTTGGCGTCATAATACACCGCGCAGAAGCGGGAGATGCCGCCCTCCACCTTGCTCTCGATGAGCAGGTCGGCAGAACCGATGCCGCGCTGCGGGCGGGCGTTCTGCCGCTGGGTGTTGCTGATATTGTTCACCATCACGCCCACCATGCGGCCGTTGCTGCGGCGCGGCTCGCCGGTAAGGGGGTCGGCGTTGTAGGCGGGCAGGCTGGTGTCGGCACTTTCCGCAGGGGGTTCAGACGCCGCTCCGGCGTCCGGGGTTCCTGCATCCGGGGCTGCGGCCTCTGCGCTTTCAGAAGAGGCGGCGCTGTCCTTCCCGAAGGTCTGCTTCAGCCAGTCAGAAAAGCCGTTGCCCACACAGGCGCTGCCGGCGGGCGCGCAGCCGGACAGAGCCAGCGAGGCGGCTGCCAGCCCCGAGGCACGGAGAATGGTACGACGCGTGATCTTTTTCATGCAAAAAACCTCCTGATAAGAGCGTTTTGCGCAGCCCCGGCGCTGTCGGAACGGTTGCGCGCGGTGGATGAAAACGAACGGCCTTTCGGCACTGCTTTGATTGTAATTGTAACGGTTCTTGCGGCGTTTGTAAAGTGAAAATTAGCGGCAGCGTAGAAGAGGGGTCACCGCCGGGAAGTGACCCTTCCGGGGCAGCCCCCGGCAAAAAGGCAGAATCCTCTGCCATGATAGCATGGAGAAAAAGTCCCGGAGAAAAAGTCCCCGCGTTTCTTGCATTTTGGTGCGCGATATGGTATCTTTTATACAGGTAAACCATTCAGGGTCGGCAAACATTTTGTTACCTTTGCCGCCCTTGCATGATGACAGGAAGGAATGATACTTATGGGTTTTTTTGACAAGCTTTTTGGCGGCAAGTCCAAGGACGAAAACACCGCTAAGTTCACCAACCAGAGCAAGACCGTGCTGACCCCGCTGCAGGGCAAGGTGCTGGCACAGGCCGACATCCCGGACGAGACCTTTGCACAGGGCATTCTGGGCCCCGGCTGCGGCATCGAGCCCACCGGCGACACTGTGTATGCTCCCTTTGACGGCACTGTGACCCAGATCGCCACCACCCTGCACGCTGTGGGCATTACCAGCAACGACGGCATCGAGCTGCTGATCCACGTCGGCATGGACACCGTGGACATGAAGGGTCAGGGCTTTACCGTTCTGGTCAAGGAAAACCAGAAGGTCACCGCCGGCACCCCGCTGCTGAAGGTGGATCTGGACGCCATCCGCGCCGCCGGCCACCCCACCGCCACTGCCATCATCGTGACCGATGGTGCGGGCGACGAAGTGAAGATGCTGGCAGAGGGCGATGTCGCTCCCGGCACCCCGCTGTTCAAAGTCTGATTTTTTGTAACAAAAAGAGGCCGCTGCAATTGCGCAGCGGCCTCTTTTTGTGGAAAGCATCTTTTTACAGCATGATGCCGGGCAGTCTGCGGCTGCCCGGCATCACTTTTTTACAAGGTTCAGACGATGCGGACGCCCTTCTGGATGACGGCCTTGAGGTTCAGTTCCTTGTCCGCAAGGATGACGTTGCCGTAGCGTCCGGCGGCAAGGCTGCCGTAGTCGTTATCCACGCCGATGCTCTTGGCGGGGGTCTCGCTGGCGGCGCGGACAGCGCTTTCCAGCGGCACGTTCATTTCCAGCACAGCACGCTTCATGCAGTCGTACAGGCAGGTGTTGCTGCCTGCAATGGTGTCCGGGTGCTCGGTCAGGGTAGCGCGGGGTCCCTTGACCGTGATGGCCTGTCCGCCCAGACTGTACTGGCCGTCCGGCAGGCCGCAGGACATGGCGCTGTCTGCGATCAGGCAGATGCGGTCGTCCCCGAAGGTGTTGAAGGTGAACCGCACCATGGCGGGGTGGATGTGCACGTTATCGGTGATGAGCTCCACCTCGGCATCGTGCTCCATGGCCGCAATGATGGGGCCGGGCGCACGGTGAGTAATGCCGGGCATGGCGTTGTACAGGTGGGTCATGTGGGTGGCACCGGCCTCAAAAGCCTTGACGGCGGTGTCGTAGTCGGTGCAGGTGTGGGCAATGGAGATGCGCACCTCGTTATGGCACTCCTTGATAAAGTCCAGATTGCCCGGTTCCTCCGGGGCAACGTCCACCAGCTTGATCAGGCCGCCCGCACGCTTCTGCAGGCGGCGGAACATGGCGGCGTCTGCGCCCTGCACATACTCCGGGTTCTGCGCGCCCACCTTTTTGGGGCTGATGAAGGGGCCCTCCATGTTGATGCCCACAAGGTCGGCACCCTTGCCGTTTTTATGGGCGGCAGCAGCGTCCATCACCTTGTTCAGGATCTCCTCGGGATAGGTCATGGTGGCGGGGCAGATGGCCAGCACACCCTTGCTGGCCTCGAAATCCGCCAGCGTCTGAATGGCCTCCTCGGTGCCGTCGCAGAAATCCTTGCCCATTGCCCCGTGGAAATGGATATCCACAAGGCCCGGAAGTGCGTACAGACCCTCGGCGTCCAGCACCTCCTCGCCCTCTTCCGGGGCGGCAAAGGGCACGATGCGGCCATCGCGGATGACGATAGTGCCGCGCTCAAAGGTGTGACGCGGGGTATAGACCAGTGCATTCTGAAGGATCATACAAAACACCTCGTTCTTTCTTCTTTTTCACCCAGTATAGCACGCCGGGTGTTTTTTCAAAAGTCCTTTTGTGTGAACATTGTACCGCTGTGCACAAAAAGCGGGCCGCCGGAAGGGGGCGCTGTGCACCCCGCCCCCGGCGGCCCGGTTCATACTGCAAAATCAACCAGACTTTTGCAGTTCATTCTTTTTCAGAAGTGCAGGATCACAGCATCTTCTTCAGCTCGTCGTAGACGAACTGCACCTTGGTGCCGATGATGACCTGGCAAGCGTTCTTGCTGGGACGGATGACACCGGCAGCACCGGCAGCCTTGACGGCCTTCTCATCGACCTTAGCGTTATCCTTCACCTCAAAACGCAGACGGGTTGCGCAGTAACCAACGTCCTTCACGTTCTCCTTGCCGCCGACAGCAGCCAGAACAGCAGAAGCGACTTCGGTGTAGTTGTTGTTAGCCAGAACGACCTTCTTCTCAGCTTCCTCGTCGTCATCCTCACGGCCGGGGGTCTTCAGGTCGTACTTGGTGATAGCGAAGTAGAACACGAAGTAGAACACCAGGAATGCTGCGATACCCAGAGGAATGATCATCCAAGTCTTAGCAGCTGCGGGCAGAGAAGCGGAGAACACCAAGTCGGTAGCGCCTGCGGAGAAGCAGAAGCCAGCACGGAAACCGGAGTAGTAGGTGATGATGGTGAAGATGCCGTACAGAGCGGAGTACACAACGTACAGCGGGAAGCACAGGAACATGAAGCCGAACTCGAAGGGCTCGGTAACGCCGCAGACGAATGCGCAGATTGCAGCGGACAGAACCAGACCGATGGCGGCCTTCTTGTTCTTAGCGGTCTTGACCATAGCCAGAGCAGCGCCCATGACACCGAACATCATGCAGGGGAAGAAGCCGGACATGTACATACCAAGGCTCCAGCTCACATCAGCGCTGGTCTCACCTGCCCAGAAGTGGGTCAGGTCGCCCAGACCGATGGTATCGAACCAGAACACGTTGTTCAGAGCGTGGTGCAGGCCGGTGGGGATGAGCAGACGGTTCAGGAAGGCGTAGATGCCGGCGCCGATGCCGTCCATGCCAGCGATGCCGTTGCCGATGGCCACCAGTGCGTCGAAGATGACGGGCCAGACGAACAGCAGAACCACGGACACCAGGATGGAGATCAGGCCGGTAGCGATGGCAACGAAACGCTTGCCGGAGAAGAATGCCAGCCAGTCAGGCAGCTGGGTATTCTTGAACTTGTTGTAGCAGGCAGCACCAATGATGGCGGCCAGGATGCCGATGAAGGAGTTGCCGGCGATCTTGCTGAAAGCAATGTAATCGACGGTGCCTTCCTCCAGCGTGCGGACAGCGCCGACAACGCCGGGGCTGAGCAGCTGCTGCATCATCAGGAAGCTGACCAGACCGGCCAGACCTGCGGTACCGTCATGGTCGTCAGACAGACCCACAGCAGCGCCGATGGCGAACAGCCATGCCATGTTGTCGATCAGGGCGCCGCCGGCCTTGATCAGCAGGAAACCGAGAGTGTAAGCGAAACCGGAAGTTGCGCCCTCAGCACCCATAACAGCGGGAGCGAAAGCGTAACCGATGCCCATCAGGATACCACAGACGGGCAGTGCAGCAACGGGAAGCATAAGAGCTTTACCGAGCTTCTGCAGATACTTCATCATAAAAGCATTCCTCCAAAAATTGTGAGTGGGTCTTTCCCAACTCGGCGCCGGGCCGTCTGGTTCCGCAGCCGCGACACTTTGTTAATCTCATATTAACATATTCTTCACAAAAAAGAAAGTGATTTTAGCAAAATTGTCGAAAAGCCGAAAAACCAACGGTTTCTTTGTGCAATATTCAAACACGCCATTGATTTTTGCCCAAATTTCTTTGAAAATTTAACTTTTTTGGAAAGTTATTTTCATAACGGGATGAATCTACACCTCGGCTACGTCCTTCGTCGCCACCACATCCACGCCGGTCCCGGCTGCATCAGGCAGCAGGACCTGACCGATGTGTACGGGGGCGGGCACCACGACGCTTTTCAGCGCGCGGACAACGTCAAAAATTTTCTCCTTCGGGATGTCGCTGCGGGTCTTGCAGCTCACGGCGGGCAGGGTGCCGCCGGTCACGCGCACCGTTGTGGTCACAATGCGCGTCGGGGCGGTGACCTCCCTGCGGGCGTAGGCGTCGCCGCGCGGGCAGGTGTTGCCCTGCACGGTGACCACCGCGCCGCCGTCCAGCGTCACAGTCAGCGGGCAGCCCATCGGGCAGCCGATGCAGATCAGTTCACGTTTTTCCATCGTCAGCCCTCCTCCAACGTTACCGTCACGGCGTCGCCCGGGCCGCGCAGGAGCTCGGCCTTCAGCCGCACGGTCTCCATCTCGCCGGGGGCCAGCACGGGCCGCTTGCGGCTGTAGATACAGTCTGTACCGCGGTACACCGCGATTTTTTTATTTTTGTACACGCCGCCCACGCGGAACCGCAGCGTCACGGTATCCCCCGCGCAGTCGGGGCGGATGGTGGTCGGCACGGTGTAGCGCACGCCGTTTTCGCACCGCACGGGCAGGGTGCGGCCCGCCGCGGCCCCGCCGCCCGCAATGTATGCCGCCGCGTGCTCACCTGCCGCCGCGGCTTCCTCCGACACATAATCCACCAGGTCATGCACATGCAGCACGTTGCCCGCGGCAAAGACGCCGGGCAGGTTCGTTTCCAGGCTCTCATTGACCGCCGGGCCGCCGGTGACGGGGTTCAGCGCCACGCCCGCGGCGCGGCTCAGCTCGTTTTCGGGCAGCAGCCCGCAGGAAAGCAGCAGCGTGTCGCAGTCGTAGTGTTCCTCGGTGCCGGGGACGGGTTTTCCGTTTTCGACCCGCGCCAGCGTGATGCCGGTCACGCGCTCCTTGCCCTGAATGTCCACTACCGTGTGGCTCAATTTCAGCGGAATGCCAAAATCATCGAGGCACTGCACAATATTGCGCTTTAAGCCGCCGGAGTACGGCATCAGCTCCGCCACGCAGAGCACCTTTGCCCCCTCCAGCGTCATGCGGCGCGCCATGATAAGGCCGATGTCGCCGCTGCCCAGAATCACGACCCGCCGCCCGGGCAGGCAGCCCTCCATGTTGACGAGCCGCTGCGCCGTGCCCGCGGTGAAGATGCCCGCGGGCCGGTAGCCCGGAATGTTCAGCGCGCCGCGCGGGCGCTCACGGCAGCCCATGGCCAGAATGACCGCCTTGGGGTGCAGCTGAAACAGTCCGTCGGTCTTGTTCATGGCGGTGACGGTCTTGTCCGCCGCCAGATCCAGCACCATCGTGTTGAGCTTGTATTCAATTCCCAATTCGCGTACCTGCGTAACAAACCGTGCCGCGTACTCGGGGCCGGTCAGCTCCTCTTTAAAGGTATGCAGGCCGAAGCCATTGTGGATGCACTGGTTCAGGATGCCGCCCAGCTCACTGTCGCGCTCCAGGATCAGGATGTCCTGCACGCCGCTTTTTCGTGCGGCCACCGCCGCGGCCAGCCCCGCCGGGCCGCCGCCGATAATGACCAGATCAACGTTTTTCATGGCAGACGCCCCCTTTCACAGGCTATCCTTGTTCGTGCCGACGATGATTTTGGACGCACCGCCGGACTTGGTGATCTCGCTCTGCGGCACGCCCAGCTCCCGCGCCAGGATCTCCATGACGCGCGGGCTGCAGAAGCCCGCCTGGCAACGGCCCATGCCCGCGCGGGTGCGCCGCTTGACGCCGTCCAGACTGCGTGCGCCGGGCGTGCGGCGGATGGCGTCGATGATCTCGCCCTCGGTCACGCTCTCGCACCGGCATATAATCTGCCCGTAGGCCGGGTTTTGTCGGATAAGCTCCGCCCGCGCCGCAAGATCCAGCGCTTTGGGGTCCAGAATGCCCCTGCGCGTCGGGTCAAAATCGGGCTTATTGTGTAAGTGCAGACTGCCGCGCACGATGTCCGCGACCATCGCACCGATGGCCGGGGCGCTGGACAGGCCGGGCGACTCGATGGCCGCGCAGTCCACAAAGCCGGGCGCGATCTCGCCGATGAAGAAGTCGTGCCGCGCCTCGTGGGCGCGCAGACCCGCGAAGCTCGTGATGGTCTGGCGCAGCGGAATGTCCTTGACCGCGAGGCCGGATTTCTCCCGCACCTCGTCCAGGCCCGCCGCCGTCGTGGCCGTGGCCTCCTTGTCGTCCACGTCGATGGCCGTCGGCCCGACCAGCAGATTGCCGTGCACTGTGGGCGTTACCAGCACGCCCTTGCCGTATTTGCCCGGCAGCTGGAATACCGTGTGCCGCACATGCTGCCCCGCCGTGTGGTCAAGCAGGAAGTAATCTCCCCGCCGGGCCGTGATGGTCATGGGGTGCGCCGCGTCGGCCATATTGTGCAGCGTGTCGGCGTATACGCCCGCCGCATTGACGATGCAGCGTGTTTCCAGCGTGCCGTGGTCGGTCTCGACGGCCCACCCGGTTCCGCCGCCGTCCAGCGGGTGCAGGCCCGTAACTTTGGTGTCAAACCGAAACTGCACACCGTTTTTGGCGGCGTTCTCCGCCAACGCAAACGTCAGGCCGAACGGACAGACGATTCCGCCCGTGGGCGCCCACAGTGCGGCGACGGCGGCGTCCGAGATGTTCGGCTCCATTTCCACCAGCTCGTCCCGTTCTATGATGCGCAGCCCCTCCACGCCGTTGGCGATGCCGTTTTCATAGAGCTTTTGCAGCGCGGGGCGGTCCTCGTCGCTCAGGCAGACGACAAGGCTGCCGCACCGGTCGTAGGCAAAATCCAGCTCCTTCGCAAGGGCCGGCATCCGGCGGCTGCCCTCGACGTTGAGCTTGGCCATCAGGCTGCCGTGGGCCGCGTCGTACCCGGCGTGGACAATGGCGCTGTTGGCCTTGGACGTGCCGCAGCAGACGTCCTCCTCCTTCTCTACTACAAGAATTTTCGCGTTATACCGCGAAAGCTCCCGCGCACAGGCGCACCCGGACACGCCCGCGCCGATAATGATGATGTCGTACATATTGATACCTCGTGTTGTTGGTTCGTGCGGTTGGAATGGCTTCCCCCTTGGGGCTGCGCCCGCAGGCGCGTGTCGGAGCTCAACCGCCGTAGGCGGCTCTTAGCGCGGAGACTGAAGCTGTCAGCGGCCCCGACCGCTGACTGATGAGGGGCAGCCTTGCCACTATTACCCGTTTACGGCCTGTCGCGGCAAGCCTACCCCTCATCCGCCCCTTCGGGCCACCTTCCCCCTAAGGGAAAGGCTTTTGGGGGTCAATCCTCCTTCGCCCAGCCGTAGCTGCACCGCACCGCCTTATTCCAGCCCTTCAGCCGTCTGGTGCGCTCGTCGTCGGGGATGCCCGGAATAAACTCACGGTCCACCGACCAGTTTTGCAGCACGTCCTCGGTGCTGCTCCAATAGCCGACGGCCAGCCCGGCCAGATACGCCGCGCCCAGCGCCGTCGTTTCCACGCAGCAGGGACGCTTGACCGGCAGGTTGCTGATGTCCGCCATCGTCTGCAGTAAGTAATTGTTCGCGCACGCGCCGCCGTCCACCTTGAGCGCCGTCAGGTCAATGCCGGAATCCGCCTGCATGGCGGCCAGCACATCGTTGATCTGGTAGCACAGGCTGTCCAGCGTCGCGCGGATGATGTGGTTCTTGTTCACGCCGCGGGTCAGGCCCACGATGGTGCCGCGGGCGTACTGGTCCCAGTGCGGCGCACCCAGACCGGTGAACGCAGGCACGACGTAGCAGCCGTTCGTGTCCCTGACCTTCTGCGCCATGTACTCGCTGTCGCGGGCGTCCTCCAGCAGATGCAGCTCGTCCCGCAGCCACTGGATGGCTGCGCCCGCCACAAAAATCGAGCCTTCCAGCGCGTAATTTACCCTTCCGTCCAGTCCCCACGCCACGGTGGTGACCAGCCCGTTTTGGGAGAATACCGGCTTCTCGCCGGTGTTCATCAGCAGAAAGCCGCCCGTGCCGAAGGTGCTTTTGGCCTCGCCCCTGGTAAAGCAGGTCTGGCCGAACAGCGCGGCCTGCTGGTCGCCCGCCGCCCCCGCGATCTTGATCTCGCCGCCGAAGTGCATCGGGTCGGCGTACTCGTAGAACTCGCTGTTGGGCACGGGGCGCGGCAGCATACAGCGCGGTATATCGAGAATTTTCAGTATCTCGTCGTCCCAGTCCAGCGTGTGGATGTTGAACATCATCGTCCGGCTGGCGTTGGAGTAGTCGGTCACGTGGATCTTGCCGCAGGTCAGCTTCCAGATGAGCCACGTCTCCACCGTGCCGAACAGCAGGTCGCCGCGCTCGGCACGCGCGCGCACGCCGGGCACGTTGTCCAGGATCCACTTGAGCTTTGTGGCCGAGAAGTAGGCGTCGATGACCAGCCCGGTCTTTTGCCGGATCAGGTCGGTCAGGCCGCGGGCCTTCAGCTCGTCGCAGTACTCGCTTGTGCGGCGGCACTGCCAGACAATGGCGTGGTAGACCGGCTCGCCGGTGTCACGGTCCCAGACGATGGTCGTCTCGCGCTGGTTCGTGATGCCGATGGCGGCAATGTCCTCCGCCGACGCGCCGACCTCGTTCATGGCCGACAGCGCCACACCGAGCTGGGTCGTCCAGATCTCGTTGGCGTCATGCTCGACCCAGCCGGGCTTGGGGAAATACTGGGTGAACTCCTTTTGCGCGACGCTGCACATCTCGCCCCTGGCGTTAAAAAGGATGCAGCGGTTGGACGTGGTGCCCGCGTCCAGCGCCATGATATATTTTTGCTTTGTCATCGCGGTTTCTCCTTTTACAGCAGAAAATCGATCCGTGTCTTTATTATACAGGATGTTCAGATTTTATGCGCGTGGCAAAACCGCCAAATTTTTCACCCTATTTTTGGCAGGGCTGGCGTTGGGCGGGGCGGGCACGGCATACCGGATGGTGCGGAGATGCCCCGTATAAGCTCGTATAAGCTATAAAAAAGACCGAAGCAGTACGCCCATGATTTCCGGGCACGCCGCTTCGGTCTTTTTATGGTTTTGTCTCAGGGGATTTTTTCCGGCTCTTGGGCAGCTCCTCCGCCGCGGCAATCGCCACAGCGGTCACCTCCACTGCACCGGCCTGCAAAAGTGCCAGCGCACACGCCGACGCCGTCGCGCCGGTTGTGATAATGTCATCGATCAGCAGCACCCGCCTGCCGGTAAGGTCTGTGCCGGGGCGGCAGCCAAACGCGCCCCTGGCGTTTTGCAGGCGCTGCTCGCGGGTAAGCTCCTTCTGCGGGCGGCCCCGGCGCTTGATGTACAGCGGTGTCTCCACCGGGACCCCCAGCACCGCGCCCAACCGGCGCGCCAGCAGCAGCGGCAGACCCAGCATACCGGGCAGCGGCTGGCGGGGCGGCACCGGCACAATGCAGCTGTACAGCGGCAGCGCGGTCACACCCGCATACTGCGGCATTTTTCCGGGCTGTTTGGCCGGCAGTGCGCCGAACACCAGCACGGCCACACGGTCCGCCAGCTCCCGGGCATACCAAAAGCAGCCGCCCCGCTTGCAGCGTAAAACGGCTGTACGTACAATATCCTCGTAATAATACGCCGCGGCAGCCTCTCGCACGGCGTAAAAATCGTGTTCGCCCTCCGGCAGACGCGCCGGAATGTGCTGTAAGCGCATTTCCTCGGGCACGCAGGCCGGGCAAACCGTGCCCTGCAGTGCGTCCGGCCCCAGCAATGACCCGCAAAACGGACAGCGCCGCGGAAAAAGCAGGTCCGGCAGACGGCGCAGCTGCGCAAGATCCGTGCGCATTTAATAGAAGCCGCAGCCGTGCTTGCCGTTCTGCTTGACACGGTACAGCGCCTTGTCAGCATCCTTGAAGATGCTCTCGCCGGGGTTTGCGCGATCCGTATAGCTCAGATTTTGCGACGTTGTCATGGCGGATTTCAGCAGCGTGAAAGCATCGTTGTCGCCGTAATGCTCTGCAAAATACTCTAAAGCGTTCTCGCGGCGGCGGGTCGTGTTCAGCTCCTCAAAGTAGTTGTCCATGTACTCCCGCTGACCGGTGGCGGTGTACATCCGCACCTGCTCGATCAGGTAGTCCGACCCGCTTTGCAGCTGCCGTGCCAGTGTCACGCACTGGATGTAATCGTCCGTGGCGGTCTGCATTTGAGCCAACTCCCCCGTGCCCTGCACCGCGAACGCGACGAGCACCACCGCCAACACCAGCGTGGCGACAATATCAAAGATGCCCACCCGCTGTATTCTAATCTTTTTCAACACCCGGCCCGCTTTCCAACCAGAATTTTTATAATATTTCCGATTATTTTGTATAGTATATATAGGTATAGTATACAAAAAGTCAAATCTGATTGCAACTTTATTCGTTTGGCACAATCGACAAATTTGGGGCAGGATTTTTGGCAGTACCTCTTACTGCCGCCGTCGTCTGCGTTTTTCAAATCGAATTATAATATCACATTATTCACAAATAATGTATAAAGAATTTGGCATTCCCCACAATTGACGCAGCATCGTTATGTGCATATACTTTATTTGTACGGTTTTATACTGATGCGGGAGGCATGCGCTATGGCCCGGTTCTGTGATTCCAACCAAAAAAGAGGGCTTACCCTCGTTGAGCTGATCGTTGTCCTGGTCATTCTGGCCGTATTGGCAGTGCTTTTGGTCCCGTCCCTGACCGGCTATATCGACAAAGCCGTTGAAAAGCGCGTCATGCTCCAGGCTCGCTCCCTCATGACCGCCGCCCAGGCGACAATTGATGAGGCGTATGCGAAAGGCGAATTGCACATCGACAACTATGGCGGGTTTAAACAGCCCAATGAGGATACGGCCCATAAACTTGCCAAACAAATCATAGAGTTATCTGAACTGGACACACAATGTCAGTGGCAGTTTTCGTTGGCAGACGCAGGCGCTGATTTTCCTACCGGTAAAATTGCTATCCTGCAATTTTGCAACGGCGAGCATTACATTGTTTATCGCATCACAGCCGGACGTCCCGCCAAGAGAAATCCCGCCGGCTGGAGCCGTGTACAAAAAGCCACCCGTCTGCCGACATGGTCCCCCCCGCGACGGCTTGCTTTTCCTTAAATCCTCTGACTATAAGCCTGATACATATCATCCATAGTTGGGCAAAGCCTGACCGGTTGGTATTGTACCAACAAACCGCCATTAAGGATTTGGAGAGCTTATTTTGACAGTCCTCTCCTCTTCTGATATAATTTGCTCTTGATTGTCGCCTCCAAATTACGAGGGAGGTGAACGCTTGAGTTTTCAGGAAATAATTTTGCTGCTTACTTTTATTGGCAGCTGCATATATGCCACCGTTTCTCTTACAAAATAAAAAGAGCCGCTGACTTGGGTTGAAGTCAGCGGCAAAACGAAAGCACTCACACAAAGCGGCAATCATTATGAAAAAAACCTTACGTTTCCGTAAGGCTTTTTTTGGTGCACCATGTGGGAGCAAACCCGAACACTTTTGTGTATCCGGGCGGCATTGGCATCACGCGGCTGCTCACCCGGAAGCGATGCCTGTTGTTCCTCCGCGCGAGGATAAAAGAGGGGTGTTGAAACATCAAGGGGCTTTTGCGGCATATCCTCGCTTTGCAAACTGGGCTGCGGTATTCCACAGTCCCCTTGACATTTCCCCATCCCTCTTTTTTAGGCTAATCGCGGAACAACCCACATCTCCTTATCCCGGTGGGATAACAGAATCCAAAAGCAAACATGGAACTTGCTTAGTTCAATAGCATCATAGCGATATTCGCACCAATTCCGACACATGAAAAAGCCGCGAAAAAGTAAATTACCGCCTTTTTAATAAATGTTAATGCTACATTATCTCCACTTTTAGACGGATTTGCATTGTAAAAATCAGAATATCCATTCCAAAATATAATCGCTATAAGGCTGCTAACAGGCGGGATTACCACCGCCCATATCTTCGGCAAATAGTTTGTTGCCCCTGCACTGTTCCATTGCACAGCTGCTACATCTGGCAAATACATAAAGGCAACAATGCTAAGAATCACTGTCACTGCAAGAATGAGCAACTGGATTTTTGTCCTCGTATTCTTCATATCTTATCACCTCGATGTCATTCTATCACACGCATCATTCCAATTCAATTATATTTCTGTTAATTGATACGAGCAACACAAAAAGAGGGTGGGCACCACTTGTACCCACCCATTGTTTTTACCACATTGAAATTGTATCGTCATTAAAATAGTACGCCTGAAACACCGTACCGTCTTCCATCAAAAAGCGCCCCTGCGCATCGTGTGGAATCTGCTCGGCCGCACGTCCGTCCCCGATGATGATGGTAGACAGTGTAGTGTCTGCGCGGCCACAAATGCGAATGTTCATATTGTTCTTAATTTGCCCCGGCAGAATATTAGCGTCCGGGCGCTGGGTCGCAAGAATCAGATGAATGCCAAAGGCACGGCCCTGACGGGCAATCAATGCAAGACGAGCTTCAATCTGTGCCAGCAGTTCCTTGCGGCTTTTATCCGCGCCCGTCTTGTCAAGCAGTTCTGCCACCTCGTCACAGGCAAAGACAATACGCTGCATATAATCTCCGGACTTTTCGCGGTACTCGGTGATATTGGCAGCATCGACTTCCTTAAAAAGCCGTTTGCGTTCTTCCAAGGTATCTGCTAAATGGTTCAAAAGCACAAGGAGTTTCTTTTCCTCTGTAATGATGTAGGCAAACTCCTGCCAAACATAAGAAAAGTCAACGCCGCCCTTGAAGTCAGCCACATATACAACATCTGCCTGTTGAATTGCCTGCCAAAGCAAGCACTGCACCAATACGCTCTTGCCGCTGCCCGTGTTGCCGCCAATCAGAATATGCGGGGTCTTGTCAATATCAATAATCACATCACCCGTCAGGCCACGCCCAAGAATCAGCTTGTTGTCCTCATTGCGCAGAATATAGCGTTCATGCCATTCGATGGTATCAAAAACGTGTTCAGGTGGAACGCAGCACAGGCTCACCGTTCGGCGGTCATCACCCTCTTTAACGCTGGCTATCAGCATATTAAGGGCGCTTTCAAGTTCAAGCTGTTTGTCTATCCAAGCGAACACGGGAAAGCCCGTGCAGTGATATGTCAGTATAGCAGCATTACCACGCTGTTCTTTTTGAATCAAATAAGGGGCTTCTCCCGCGCTGTTCGTGAACCCAATGCGGGCAAAATTGTGCTGCATTTCCAACGCCCCCGGCACATAGCCAACGGCGGCAGCGCTAACGGCAGCCCAACACAAATAGGTAAATGCTGCCGGTACAAGCATAAGTCCCGCAAGTGCAGCGGGCAGATGGTACGGCCAGTAGATTGCCGCGCACAGTGCCGCCCCCAGCAGCAGGAGCACAAGCAAGGCATGGCGCTTGCTGGGAGACACAACTGCATTGTGCAGCCCTGCCTTTACGGTATTGCAGAAGTTGTGCAGGTTTGTACGAGCACTCAATTCATTGTTGTTCAGATTCGTCATGGTCGTTCTCCTTTTTCGGTTCGATGTGTGGGGGAAGAAGATAACGTTGCTCCCAATCCCCCGATGTGGGATTCAGCACATAATCAGTTCCAACATCATCAATATCAAGATAGCGGCGGAAGTTCGTAAGGTAAGATGTAAATACAGAGGACACATACCCTTTTCCACAATTACACAAATCGTCAATTCGCAAAGGCGAGATAATAATAATGTTCTCATAACACGCAACCGCGTCTGAAAATCTGGCGGGCAACGTGCAGTAGTTACCGCTCAGCAAGCGGCGCATATCCTGCCACGGGAACTGTCCCAGATATTCGGTCAACACTACCGTTGTTTCTGCACAATAGCTATCCCAAGGGTGCGTGTAATCACTCACAACGTATGTATCCGGCGTGTGAGAAAACAGCTTGTAAATTTGCTTCGGCGGGAAGTTTGCTTCAATGTAGATGCAATTAAGGTCACGATACACCGGGCGGAACTTTTGGCTCATAATCAAGAATCTGATTTTGCGTAATTCGCCGGAGCGGTTCCAAATGGTTGGATACAGCGTCATGATTTCTGCGTCACTTTTGCCGTCACCGATAGCTTGCAGCACATCTTCGCCAAGCGTCTTTGCTGTTGGGCTGTCCGGCGTTTTTCGCTTGCCGTCTGGAAGTAGCCCCCACTCCCAGAAGTTAGCTTCTGCGTCTGGGAGTTTCTCGCCAAACTTTTCCGGGTGTGTTTGATACCATTTCCCAGTTGGGTCTTTGAGCAAATACTGCCTGACGGATAAAATGCTTGCATTGCAGTTTTGAAGTGCCGCCATGGGAAATATCTTTTGAAGATGTCCGCCATGTGTTTGCGGCGGATAGTAAACCGCTATGTGTCCATGTGGCGTATGCTTACCATTTTCATCAGTTGTCAGGCTTTGCTCCATTACGCTCGACACATAAGTAACTGCCCCTGACGCAATGTCCTCTTTGAGCCGTTCAAGAATTTCTTGTTGTTCAAGCGAGATGCCGTGATTTTGAGGATTGTTAATTGTCAGCAGCCACAAGCGTGCTTTCTTCCCCAAAATGGAATCCTTGACTTTGCCTTTGACATCTTTCGGTGAAACCACAATCGTCTCATTTGCTGAACCGTTGAAATCTCGTGCCCTTGCCATTGCCATCACCACCTTTTGTATCTCAATGACTTGCTTCTATCTCAATAACTTGTCGTTTCATTGAGATACTTTTTTCATCTGTTCTACGTCTTATTTCTGCACTATCTCAATGTCTCATTGTCGCTCTAAGGTAATATTCCCCGCCCGTCCGGCGTGGGCCCGGTCGAGCGACCCAAAGGGCAAAAAGTAAGGCGGCAGCAGGGTGAGACGCTTTGGGGCATCCCGCCCTTGCCACCGCCCAGCGATTAACCGCTGATAACTGTTACACCCTCGGCCATTGCTTTAAGGTTGACGGCATCAATGCCGCGCTGCCCCTTCATGTAGCTGGGATAAATGCCAAGCTGAATGTTGGTAAACTTTACCAGATGGTCATAAGCATCTTCACCCAGCAGCTGCTTGCCCGGAATTTTGACATCAAGGCGTTCGCCCTGAAAGCCGGAGCAAGTCACCGTGTAAGTATAGCCCAGAACGGTGTCGGTGCGATTGCCGTCAATGTACTCGTTGTAGGGGCGAATACCGCACAGGCGGAGACGTTCACCGAGGGTCGCAGGAGATACAATCACCTGCTTGATGGTCGCATTGTTCAGACGCATTTTGCTTCTCCTCCTTTCTGACCGCTGCATCACAATCCGAAGACTGCTTGCGTTGGTCGTCTATGTACGCCGCAATATCGCGGTACATCAGACAGGCAATACGGTCAATATCAAATTTTGACATCCTAAAGTCCATACTGCCCTCTTGACATTCGCGAAGTTGTAGCGTATCATGGTGATACTTTCAATATATTTAACTCGGTTGTATCACCATGATTAGTATAGCAGTATTTACTCATGTCCGCGATAGTCAAACCATACGCGCCATTTTACACGCACTCGGTTGTCTCATATTTAGGAGGAACTATGAACATTACATTTTGTGATGGAATGCTTTTGCAAGTTGACTTATATGACAACAAGGCCACCGTTCGTTCAAAGCAAGAAATTGGAACAGAAACCATAAATTTTTATAACTACTTTGCACAATATCGCTTGTCCCCTAAAGAGCAACTTTTGAAGTTGTCGAATTGTCCAGATAAAGAAGCTATTGAAATCATTTCCGGGCAGCCTCTTGTGAATCAATTCTTTTTAGATTACATTAACAGCCGTACAGATATTTATCCACAAAGTAAACAGGCTGCCACCGAAGAAGCCCTGACCTATACCCTCAATCTTGTTCAGTATGCCTTTTCGGATTTGGACGCTGCTTTTTCAGAACGTCCCGGTGCTGACGATACCAGCACACAGCGATTCGACAAAACCGTTTATCTATTCACACACGAGGAACTTGAAGACGGTCAAACCGTTTTCAAGCCCAACCAGTTTACAACTTCCTTCGTTCTGCTGGATAACAAAATTGTTCTGGTATACACGGTAAAATCCTTGTATGAATATCTCTCCCTTGATTTCTACCACATTTATTTTTCATCTGATTCTGTCAAACAGGTCGCGGTCTGCCCCTGCTGTAAAAAAGCTTTTCGCATGAGCCAGCGCAACAAACTCTATTGCAGCAAATCATGCAAAGATAAAAGCATCAAGGCAAACAACAAAAAAAGTCCCTATTACTCCAAATACCGCTACTTGCAACAGTACCATAACAGACAGCTCAATGAACTTCGCTCTCAAAAGACTGATTCTTCCCCGCAAGTGCAGAAGTTGCAAGGCATTTATGATACTTGGAACGAATGGGCACACTCGGAATATGAACAAGCAACCAGAACTTACAACCTTATGCAGCAAGAAAAATTCAAGTTCTTTATCAATGTGAACGCCTACCGCCAAGCGCAGGCAAATAATAGCTTTCCGAATTTTGAAACCGAATCTGCTGAAGAATTTGGAGAACGGTTAAAATCAAAATGGAAAGAACTGAAAAGAGGTGTAAAATGACAATGGAATCAAAACGCGCCGTAATTTATGCTCGATATTCGAGCAGCCGTCAACGCGAAGAAAGCATTGAACGCCAAATTGAAATTTGCAATGACTATGCTGTCGCACATAATATGCTCGTAATCGGCTCTTATGTAGACCGAAAGAAAACAGGAAAAACCGATACCCGACCTGACTTCCAGCGCATGATTTACGAAAGCAGCAAGCACCTATTTGATGTCGTTCTGGTTTGGCGCTATGACCGCTTCGCCAGAAACTTAGACGACCACGGCGCATATGAACGCCTGCTTCACAAAAACAGTGTTGACCTAATTTCAGCAACCGAAGAAATCCCCGAAGGAAGTCACAGTGCCATTATCAAAGCCGTTATCCTCGGCGGTAATGAATCCTACTCTGTCGAACTGGCAGCAAAAGTATCAGACGGAATGCACCGCGCAGCTATGCAGGGGCAGACTTCCGGCGGGCCGCGTGTTTTCGGTTATCGCGTTGTAGATAAACACTACGTTCTCGATGAGGGCGAAGCACAGGTTATCCGCCAAATCTTCACATGGTACGACCAAGGGAAATCCATGACGGAAATCGTAAATCAACTCAACGCGCAGGGCGCTGTCAATGCCGCCGGAAAGCCATTCATCATTTCAGTAATGCGCCGCATACTGACCAATAAAATGTATATCGGTATCCGTCTATACCAAGGGGAAGACATCGGCATTCGCGTCCCGGCTATCATTGACAAGGAACTTTTTGACCGCGTACAAATCCAAGTCGGAAAGAACAAATGCGCCCCCGCAAGAAATAAACCGCTAAACGACCAGTATTTACTTACAACTAAACTGTTCTGTGCTCAATGTGGTAGTACCATGTCCGGCATCTCCGGCATTTCCAAAAACGGCAGTAAGTATCAATATTATTCCTGCACCAACCGTTCTAATAAAAAGGGCTGCACAAAGCACTACATCGGCAAAGAAGTCCTTGAAACCGCTGTTGTCGATACCGTTAAAAAGGTGCTGCTGGCAAACAATATCCACGAATTGGCGAAAGCCGTTGTCAAATGCTGCAACGATGCACAGGATAACGGCAACTTGCTGAAACTTGAAAGTGAACTGCGCGAAGTAAACAAGGGCATCAACAATCTGCTGGACCTTATTGAAGCCGGGCGCAACTCGCAGGCAATGGCAGACCGTCTTGAACAGCGCGAGCAGCAAAGGAAACTGTTGGAGCAAAACATCGCAAAAGAAAAAGTCCTCCATCGGATACCGACAGAGGACGAAGTAATTTTCTTTTTCAACAACTTTATTCAGGGCAACATTGATAGTCTGGAGTACAACCGTTATCTGATTGATATTTTGGTAAATAGTATCTATCTTTCCGATGAAGAAGACGGCACACAAAAAATGACCGTCCTGCTAAATACGCAGAACGGTCAAGAAACTGTTACATTAAACGACCTTACACAGTGTTCGTCTAATGTTCATATGGTGCACCATCGGGGACTCGAACCCAGGACCCACTGATTAAGAGTCAGTTGCTCTCCTTAGTGGCCAATTCTAATTGTAACTTACCATTATCATACAAGTTGGTTTAACACATCCAATATTTCTTTATCCGCAATCTGTCTATTGCTCAATATTCCCCCAACGACACAAGTATATTCTGGACACACCTTATCTTTATACCACAATAGCGTTATTCCGAATAGCTTTTGTGTCAATGCCGATACATCAACACCTAGTGCTTCAAAGCTATAGGTCATTTCTTTTGGATGAGCACACGGTTTATTTTGTTTTCTTTTACAAGGTTTACATAGTCTACAACTTCCTGTCGATATATAGGCCTCATCTTCTTTTTTGACAAAACGGAGCATTTTGTCCATTCTACTTTTTAGTACAGAATTTGCAGCTTTTATTTTCAAATAACTGTTTTTAATGTAGTCGAATTCATTCACTGACACCTTCAGTACAATTGCCGTAAGATATGTATAGCCTTGACTATATTTTTTGAAATTTGGCGCATACGGCGGGCAAGACCACTTTTGCGAATAGTTAGTACACCCTTTTTGACAGAGAGAATCAAAATAACATTTGTTCAAAAAGCCCCATAATTCATTAACTTTAACAGTTTTGCAAATGCAATGATAATTAATGAAACCATGCGGTGTTTTTGCCTGAACAAAAGCTTCATTTTCTAGAAACTTCATAAGTGGAAGAATTTGTGCCTGCTTCATCGTTAACTAGTGTAACTTGTTGATTGACAAAAACTTTTTTCATGTAATCCAACGCGTATTTTTCATGAACTGCAGCTTGACTCGCCGAATTAACTTTCACCTGAAAAACTGGAGCCCTGTCGTTATTAATTAAAAAGCTCACTATGAATTTAATCGGTTTGTTTTTCTTGAGTTCAATTGAAGATTGTTTGCTAAACACAAAATTCCGTTTTGCTGTATCTTGTCCATCACGGAAAATTTCTTCATATCCCTTGCGCTGTTGCCACAGGCTTTTTAATACCTCTTTTCATATAGATTATTATACCATAACAGGAATGTTTCCGCATTGACATATTCCCCAAATATCCAGCGAATTTTTTGGAGTTTTCGCCATATCCATTTTCCCATCAGTTTGTAGAATACACAAAATGGCGA